>JGI24158J21664_10005339_pt1 | contig 16788 bp, 11 predicted proteins | sample Ectturendosymbi3_FD_21664 | JGI IMG/M metagenome (IMG submission 21664)
CCCTGCGCAACTGTGTTGATCATCTGGCAGCTCTTTCCCACATAGGCTATCCGATTCGATGTAAATTTGGCTTGCTGTGCACCTTAATCGACCAGTCAAGGAGCAGCGACTCGATAATCTTGCGGTTTTTTCGGTGCCCTGGCGTTTTTGCAATTGCTATGGTTTCTTTCTCGTCTTTGAAATTCTTAACTTTCGCCAAATAAACTCAACTCAACTCAAATGTCCTAACACAGTGGTTGACCTGGTCTGGGCGAACACTTGCATTTCTGGGTATGTGATGCATAATTCGGTAGGCATTTTTATACGCAGCACGCCAGCGTTTCATACTGGTCTGCGTATATTTGCTCCGGCATGCAATAGGCACGAAATAGAGTGTTTTTTACTGCTGGAGAGCACTGATCAAAAGTGCCTCTGAGTTTGTTTACTGCACAGTAAAATGATTTCACATGTCTCTGAATATCATCATCATCCTTGAGTGATGCATTTATCCACACACCAAGGTATTTCACTTTGGCAAAAACTTGCACACGTACACCATTTAGTAAAGCATTTGATGGAGCAGGTTGTTTATACTTTTTTGGGCAAAAAAGAACACCAATTGTTTTGTTGCAATTGAAAGTAATTTCGTGTTCAGCAGCATAGTCACCGCAAATATTCAGAAGACACTGCAAGCCACTCATACTGGGACTGAACACGCATATATCATCAGCAAACAGGAGATTATTCAGAGCCATATTTCCCACAGTGCATCCCACCCTGGCTGAGCCCAGCTGGATTGATAGTTCATCAAGGTAATCAGCAAATAAGTATGGGCTCAGGACTCCTCCTTGCCTTGGCCGAGTGGCACGTCACTGTTACGACTGTGAAGTGTTTAATCAAGGCCCGAATTCCATGGTAACGGTTGCCGAAACCCACAACATCTTTTGGTAAAACAGCAACGTGCATTTTGTCCAAAACTGAATTGATTTCAAATAGCTAAACAATAAAAGAGATGTTGTGGTTATCAGCGTCGACAGGAGGCAAATAGAGCAATCCATTTTGATATTGGTATATATTTCACTTTCTTTATAGATAATTCAGAAAAACTTTCTGACAAATCCGTTCTTGCAGGGTGAAAAATACTTTTTACTGATATGCCATAGAGAGGATGTCCTGGTTTTGCACGATTAACGGAGTTTTACGTGAAACCAAGTTGATAAAGGGGGTATATTTCCCTTTTACTACCATTTGAAACGTGGGCAAGGCAGTGAGGACATAAGAGGCCATCACTCAGTCTCTCTGTCGCTCCTGTGTCTCTTCAAAAACCGAATAAACAACTGTTGCCGCAGCTTGTGTTTTGATTTATACTCATGTTATTCTTGAGTGTGTTTGCTTTCTTTGTCATTGCTTTAGCCTTTTTCAGCGTTTCACCCTAAGTATTGCTTGCAGAGCGTAGGACTTAAGACGCGTAGTGTCAGGTAATATCGATTTCCCATTAAAAAATTTGCTGATCCATCACCTTTGTGGAGAATAGTTACCTCAGTGCAAGAAGGTTAATTTTTTCAAAGGTTTATCAAGATCTACGAGAAGTATATTTTACTTGTGGTTTACTTCTGATAGCATACAGGAGACTAGCATCACATAAAAGAAAAGAAAAAAGAAAAAGAACTTAAACATATTTCATCAAATATATATTTGCTCAAGGCGTTGTTCCTGCTTAGCACGTGTAATCGCCACTCTTCATAGCCTGAGAAAAAGCTTTTAGGTGAAGCTTGTTTTTTGATGTCGGCTGGTTTCTACGTTGGCACAAATACTGTATAAGCTGAAGACAGCATACACACAATGCGAATCAATCACACAACGGTGATGGACGGAAGTCACATCTGTCGCTATTTCAATAGCAGCCTTGAAGTAGATTGTAACCGCTATTCGTTGCGAGACCTATAAGTTTCGTGACTTTGGACGTGCCGGCACAATGCTTAGCACCTAAGCCACCCTCTTTTGTGCTTTCGCTCTGCGGATTTTAATATTAAAACCTCTTATCGCTTCACCGTATCCGTGGCGTGTTTGAGCTTGGAGCAAATGAGAATGCCACAGTAAACAATGTTACGTCTGTTGCAGAGAGCTTGACTTTAAACTAAGAAATAATCGCAAAAGACCCGTTTTGCTCGAAGCATTGCAGTTTCGAAGAAGCAAGATGAGCTAACATTTCGCTTGATGTATCTGGTAAAGAAACAGTGGCAGAGCAGAAAAGTGTGGTCACTTTCTAACTGCTTTAAACAGGTTGCAGATAAATATGTTCATGTTGGCCAAGTGTTTTATTTTGCCTAATTTAAACTTTTAGCTCATGAGATGAAAAATATTTATGAATTAATAGGTGCAGAAACGTGTTATGTTAAGCCGGCAAAGACATTTGCAACGCCCACTAAACCTTGGTCGTCTTATACAAAAAAACGTACACTTTAAAAATGTTGCTGTCACAACAAGAAATAAACTTTAACAAAATTTTAGGCCTATTCCAAACTCGTCTGATGATGATACATAATGATATTTTGCCTCAACATGTTTTGGAAAAAAACTACTGTGCAACATGTGAAGTAGTGCTATTTGAAAGAAAGAATATTTCACAACGAATTTGCTCAAATACAATAAGTTTGAAAATAAACAATAGTTCAATATAATGATCCAGAATAAAAATGACCTAACCCTTACTTGATTTTTTCAAAAATTTACTTTCTGCTCCTTAAAACACAATATCGTACAGCAATTTCAACGCGCAAGATTGTTTTGCTAATGTACTGATGAAGGCAGCAGCAGTTACCGAAAAGTCTCCGAAAATGTCATTTAAATCTATTGCTTTGGCCGTTCTTTTCATTATAAGATTGTTTCTCTCTTAGAGAATAAAGATTGCGAATTCGTTGCTTGTTTTCAAACAGGAAATAATTTTTGAGGACGTTTTCTATTTCTACTGTAATACTTGAAAAACAATGATTTTAAAAAACAACTGTCTTGTCAAACGTGCATGTGTTCAGTGAGGTCAATTCACCAACTTTTATGTTCTCCGGTATCCTTCGAACTACAAAGGAAGCAGCTTAGTGGATAGGAAGAAGTTGTTTACACCGTAGGCTACATAATATGGAGTCGACGTCTTGGGTGTGCTGCTAAAACACGCAAACCAGCTCACGTTGCCCGAATGGCTTGTGTTTCAATAATCGCGTTGAAGCTGCGCAAGACAATAGGGTCTCAAACAAAACTGACGAAATGAAACCTGGCGTGGTAAAATGTGACTAATTAAATAATATCATTAATCAGGTACTAATTTCGTTTTGTTACATTCACTTCTGAGTTTCATTTCGAACAAAACAAGCGCGTCAAAAAATAAGATCACCACCCCAAAACAAAAGCTTCGTCTGAATTTTAATCAGTGTGTATCACTTGGAATTTATTGTCACACTGTGCAACAGATACGACTACAGCAAGTAAGGAGTCATACACTTCAAAGTGCTTTAGCACTGCCTCCTGTGCGACTTGTATTGAATTCCTTTCAAAGTTTTTTCTTGATGTTGTCGATGGGGATCGAACGTTTTTCTGCAACTGGCCAACGTATTACACGCAAATCAAATTTGAGAAAGTTTCCTTTGTTTCATGATAAAAAGGTGCTGTTGAAGATGCTTTAGAACTTTGGCGCAACAGCTTTCAAACAATCAGATCATTGGAAAGATGTAGACTTTCTGGACTTGCTGAAAAGTAATAATTAAAAATTTTGAACATACTAACTGTTACCTTGCCTGTAATTCAAGGAACTAATAATTCATGTGTAAATCATCTTGTGTGAACCCAGTAATTGAATAGCCCTGAATGGACAAAGCATTTTTATAAAATAAAAAATTGAATTTAGAAGCTTCAACAAAGACTTGAAATCATTTTGGGATGATTGTGAGGCGTTTAGTAAAAGTCAGAAATTATGACTTCCTGTTAGCCTATAGTTTTTGCAATGGAGACATAAAGAAATGCTTTGAAGCGCAAAGCGTCTTCCCCCAGACGCCACAGGTAATAATGGGGTTAGCACCTTTCCCATTTCCAGGTAATAGCCGGATGGGTAATGGGGCTAGCACTTTCCCCAAGGGGTAACAACGTCCCCAATGACGGATTTCCAGATAGTAACCAGAGGAGATAACGGGGATAGAACCTGCTCTAATTTATGAAACAAAGGATTCATTTGTGTAATACCAGGGTTTTTTTTAAGGAAAATGTTATGTACGCGATGTGAACCTGTTAGAGACCCGATTTCTCTGATTATAGGGACCCGATTATGATTTTCTCTGATTGTAGGAACCCGATTTTCAATTCTAGGGACCCGATTCGGGTCTCTAAAACGCCTTAAAAAAACCCTGGTAATACCACTCTTATTTTCACCTCACTGTCATTTTTTACCTTTCACCCATGTTAATCAAGCTCTTCTTCAAGAGTTATGAAAATCTGGTAGTCATACACTCAATGGGTCCAAATCAGTGATTCTAAATCAGTGGGGATTTGATATTTAGGGAGGGAAAATTGAGCATGAAGTTTAATGGCAGAAATAGGCTTCCTTGGCGTTAATGGAATTCTCTTTTTAAATAATAGAATTTATATTTCCCAACGGAGACATCATCATTTTGGAGATGTTTACTTCGACGTGGCCCATAAAACGTTGGCAAACATGGGTCTAATACCAAATAAAACTCAGTTAGAATTCAAAGTGAAATGATTTGTTAATTGAAGTTTATCAAACGATACACCACGCAAAAGGTCTGTTTGGGAAATGGGCATAAATAATTTTACTTTTGTGCATAATTATCTCCAGCGACGAAACAATTAACAACGATCCTTGGTCCACAAAGTGTGAAAAACACTTCCATACGTTTTCCAAGTGGGAATTTTTGGTGGCGAATATACACTGCAAGATATGTCTTCAGCCTTGCTCTACAAGCAGTGTTATGTTTTGCAATGGCGAACACAATGTCAATAACATCTTTTCACCGCGAAAGTATAATTCCATTTACTTTAAACAAAAGTTTTTGACTGTTAAAAGTCTTGTTTCGCTACATATGCAACGTAGTTTTTGCTCCTCAGATCATAGTGTCTTCGTAGAAGGCATAACGTTAGCTTCAAGCAAGTGACCGAGTTCGTGTAAGTAGGCTATAGTTCAGGAGCTTATACAAATATTGGGGAGCTTACGTACGTCTTTAATGGCCGTTGGTGCACTTTGTGAACTTTCAAAAAATTGCCTCTGTCAAATGCAGAGCAAAAATGCATCAGGTTAAAGCGCGAGACAATCTTAGTGTTTTGTCTTGTAAGCATCTTTCCAGGCGCATCGATAACGTCATGTTTGTGTTTTTTTGAAGGTAGCTAATGCCCAAGTTTAGTGCCTATAACCAAGTGCAAAGCTCAATCAGAAGTTTCAATTTTCAATACCACTGGTTTGATAATTTTGGCAACAGACTTTTCGAATAAATTTAGGACTTATATTACTCCATTATTTTATATAGAAGAAAAATTATGAAGCTTTCTCAAGGTTTGTCCAAGAAGGAGTTATGAGAAAATGCAGTAAAATAATTTCTTGTCAACTTACTAAAGCCGAAAGTTAGATGCTGTACAATCCTTTCGGTTATTGCGCCTTATTCAAAATAAACCGCGATCGAGTGAGTTGGTGGCACTGGAGCAGATGCCGAAAACTCTGGATGCGACAGGGTCGAAACCAGGGTTTTTTGAGGTTTGACCTTGCTGACCGCGAGGACATTGTGAGAGACCGCAACTATTTTGTGTGAATACCGAGATGATCGTAAAGCAATTAGGTTTTAGCGTATTTTAATGGTGGTAGTAAAGCGAGTTTCTGTACTGTATTTTGACGGACCGTTGGAAAATTTTGAAAGGGCCGTTTCGGTCTCTCAAAACACTTAAAAAAAACAATGATTGAAACTACCGCAACAAATTCAAAGTGTGTGTACACTGTTTCTTCATAGGCGCTAACTTAATACAGAGCAGACAAAGCTTTTACATTTATAAAGTGCGGTGAATAAGATCTCGCATACTTGTAAATAAACAGTAGGTCAAACGTGAGAACAGTTGCAACACGCAAGTAAGGAAAACACCGCATGCCAGGTTTTGCGTTGGAAAGGTTGAATAGCACTTGGATAGACAATTTTAGCAAATACACACGATACAGAAGTTTGTTTGTGAAATAGGTATATTGGTGTCGTGATATACTGTACATGTCAATTTTAACATCTGCATAACCGACTCAACGAGTTGCGAAGCGTTACACAAAGGTTCTGCGCGTATAATCGTATGTCACTCAGAAGGCTGCAGGTGCTTCCGAAATTGTAAAAAGTTTCATCGTGGTGGCGTTCCACTTGAATTGTTTTTTCAAAAAGCTGGGGTGCTGCGATTGCTTTTGATCACAGGACCTTGCAACAAGCACCACATGGAATTGTTAATGTAATTTCATTTCGCAAAATAAAGGTGGAATTGCAGTTTGTTTAGTTTTCTGTTGTGAAAAGCGATGCCAGAGACTGTACAAATTTTTAGAAAGATTTTAACTTTTGGCGATTTTTCTTTACCGAGAGCAGTTTGGCGATTTCACGGCACCTTATATTCTTCCTCCCCTCTTCCTTCACAAAAACAGCCTCCGTGATGGACGGCGAAATTTAGGTTGCTTATGGCCATGCCCGTAACCAGCTTGGGGCACCAGGGGTGGCGAAAAGTTTTCTGAGAGGGGCCCAAAATTTTTAAACCATATCCAATAGTTTTGACCTATTGTCAACACATTTTTCAAGGGGTGCCAAAAATTCTGCAGAGGGGCGAAGCCCTCCTGCGACCCGCTGGTTACGGGCCTGCTTATGACATGAGTTTAAAAGAGCAAGCCGAGTGAAGCTTGCCTTACCATGGCGGCCTCCTAGTATATTGGTCTCCCTCGGATCATCCTGCTCGTGAGCAATCTCATCCTGTTTTTCCCTAACTGAATGGATGTATGAGTCCGATGCTTAAAGTTCAGTTGCTTAAGTCGACAGGAACACTTGTTATACCGTTTAACCAAAGCAAGCAACGTTTGATTTTGAGCGTCTCAAGGATGTTGTAGGACAGGTGAAGCCAGGCCCAACAAGCGTACATTGCAACCGGGAATTGCACCAAACCTGGAAATCAGAACCATAGTACTTTAGGTTTCCAAACAAAACTGTGAAAATCTTAGTTTCGAATGAAAAACCTCTGTCACGGGCTAGCTAATAAAACTTCATCATCAGCAGCAGCAGTAGCAGCAGCAGGTAGGATGGGCTACTTCATCAAAGTCGATGTTTGCCCGAACCAAGCCAGAGGCATAGAAAGCGTTATGATTTGCCATATGCGTCGACATGGCATTCATTATTTCACAATTGTTGACACATAATAAAGCATGATTGTTGATCAACCTTTTGTTCCATGTCTGGTCGACCTCGCTCTGTGGGCGGTCACGAGCCGGCAACGGCTAGAGTTTCGCACACTTTTGTTCGCGCACAATCGATCCACCGTGATTTACGCCCAGTAGACCGCCTCTTGTTTTGCGTGGAAATTACACGGGAAAAAATGTATCCACTTGTGAAGTCGGGGGAGAATGAATGCATGTAAAGGTCTGGAGGGAGAAGGTTTGTTAGAAGGTTTTGGCGTTTAGTGCGCATGTTTTCCTAGTTTCTTCGCCAAAACAACAGTGCAGGTATTGACATTGCTCGTGCATGTAGAGTATAAATTGCATCCAGAACCTTAAATCTACAATTTGCCAGATATGCAGTTATGTACATGACAAAAAAGATTAAAGAAGCCATCAACAGTTTTCTTCACGAGTTGGGATGGTTAGAAATACATTGTGTTGTCAGCGTGTTGATGTCCGAAGGTGGCTGTTGCTGTTTTGTAACCGCTGCAAAAAACTAATTGTCAAAGATCGAGTACGCCTCATATACGAATTGTTTTTGTTTTGTTTTTTTGTCCTGCATACCGTAAATGGTTCACGTGTACCATTCGTGGTTTTGTAGCGAGGTAAAAACCGCACTCGCCTAAAGGGCGAAGTAAGAGTAGATTGCAGAGCACAGCGTGGAATAAGTTAAAGGTAACGTCTCTCTTATTCAAAAGTTTATCAGCCATTTTGTATAAGTTTTCAGAGTTGGGTAGACCTTCCTCAGCCATTGCGTCGATCTTAGGTTATATGCTGGCAAGTCCCCAGTCAAACTGGCTTCATCCATGCATTGCATTTATCCACTCACTGGGTCATTCAAACTTAACTTTTTACTGTGGTTGGTCGATTTACAGACACCCAGATATTTGACAAGAGACCTTCTGTGATGATTTGAAGAAAAATGAGACAAAAACTCTTCGCAGTATGTATTGAAACAGATTGAACTCGCAACAATATAATTTGCCTCTGCAGCACGAAGAAAAAATCGGAGGGTAATAATCGCCAACACCACCGTTTACATTTTACTTCATGTTATTTGCACTTGTTTTTCTTTCGATTTTCTACAGAGCGATGATTTAGCTCATTTGCAAACTCAGTTTGAACATGGGTGAGGTTGTTATTGAAAGTCATAGGAACGTTGTAAGTCGGAGTGACGTCGCTGCCTCATCGGTCGGATTGATCAATTTAGAAAAATACAGGCGGTCAAATTCGAAAGCATCGGAAAGCATCGAAACGTTGGCCAGTGACGAGAGGTCTCCGACAAGTACCTTACTTTCTGAACCATCCAAAAACCTTTCACCGGAATATAAATCGTCATGGGCAGATATTCACATTCAGGTTAGTGGATTAGGTCATGAAGTGTAGTTTAATGTGACACTGACTTAACACGTGCGTTAGATTCCAGCAGTTGGCCTTAAATTTGGGAAAGGGTTACCAGATTGACGTCTCATAGGTTTGTTGTTTTTGACCACTCTGCAAGGTGTTCTCTCCATTCAAGTTTAAATCCAGCCAAGAGTGGCAGAACAAACAAATATTTAGAGTAGCAAGTAAGTGTTAATCATCAGAAAACGACTGAATTTTTATTCGAAAAACAGACTTTTATTTGTTGTACGTATCATTAAAAAGTGTTCCTTGGCAACTTTTCGCTCGATTGCCGAGCACGCAAGTAAGCCGGAGTCAAATTTAAAAGTATTAACATCAGCCCAATTGTGGAAAGGACACGTTCTATCTTCGTAGCTTTGTAGTGTTTTTGCAAGCTTGACAGAAAAAGTATTTGAAGTTGTGCTTTAACACATGCGCAGTAGTATTCGGTAAAGATGTCACGACGCCAATGTTCTGTTGATACCTATAAGGATATTTCAATGACCAGCTTTATACGTGCTCTTCACTGATCTTGTTTTACAAAAAATCAAAAATTGCACACCGATTATGTTTTTAGGATTGTTCATACTTGGTACTCTAAACCAGTGAGAGAGATGTATTTAGCGAAGGTGAGGAAATAACACACATGTTCACAGAAAGACGAAGAAAATAAACAATCGCTATAGTTGACAGCAAAACACAAGAAATAGGCCCACAGCCTTTACTGTGTACAGGGGTTATTTCATTTTTTTAAATATATATATTTTTCCGAAGCTCGGACATCAACAAACTATAAGGTTATCTGGTCAAGATGTCCAGTGAAATGTCTTAAAGACCAATATGTAAATAGTAATATGACAGAAACTCACACGTTCCAAAACATAAAAAGAATTACGAAGAGCAAACACAAAAAATGAAAGCAGTACCTCATGAAATTTAATAGGAGCCAATGACAATGAAATTTGTTTTTCTTATTTAATACTGTGAGAATACGAACTCTTGCAATTGACTGCAAAATTGCTTAAGGGTACAGCCTTTAAATTTTGTTCTACCTTATTCCAAAGAGAAGCTGCTCTATACGAAATTGATTTTTACCGGCATTACTTGAAACTCGATGAATAAAATAATTTTCCACATTAGCAAATCTGGTTTGATAAGAATGAACAGAAGAGGTTTCTTGAAAATATTTTTTATATATTTCTGGTAATTTTCCGTGGTGAAATTTGTGCATAAATTTTGCTAATTCAAATTGATAAATGTCATTCAGTTTCAATATTTTTAAATTCTTGTACAAAGGAGTTATGTGACATCTATATTTGCTAAAAGTCATTATCCGTAATATGTTGTTTTGTAACACTGACAATGGTTGTAGAACAGAGTTATTGGCTGTACCCCACGAAATAACGCCATATTGTAAATGACAATGAACGGAGCTAAAGCATAATCTCAAAATGTCAATGGGAACAAATTTACGAAGTGTACATATTTGAAAAATATGTTACATGCAAAGATAAGTTTTCTTTTAATTAATTGAACATGGGATGACCAATCCAATCTGCTGTCTATCAACACGCCCAAATACTTCACACATGTCGTTCCCTGCAATAATACGTTGTTAATATGAACATTGCTGCTACGGAATCTTTCAAAACGTGTATATATAGGAAGGGTGAGTGCGGCTGGCCCAAAAGTGGCTCCGAATATCTCGACCACAAACGATAATCTCAGTCTCGTCTCAGGCTATATTTTACTCCAAACAATTGAAATATTTTGCGAGAATTTTCAAACTACCAGAAAGGTTTGCTGGTTGAAAAACAGAATTAAACCAGGCTGAGCTTACTCAAATTTGAAAGCATTGAGCGAATTGCTTTATAGAAAATGCAGCAAATTTGGATCTGCTAACCGTTTTCAAAGACTACTCAACAAAATCTGTAGTAGCGTCTATTGATTTCGTACAAAGCATGCGTAATGAATTCTAAGCTGCATGAAAAGCATATCAGGTTTCAAATACAAAACAGATTCGTACCTGTTCACTTCGTCTTGATAGAAATAATGTCAATTTCTCTGTAAGCATCATCAGACACCTCTGCAATTCATTTGCGACTATATGTACTATATAAATCAAAGTTAACACTAACAAAACGAACGCTGACATGCTCTCATGTCTGTTATCAAAACTTACCATACATCAAAGCAGTAATGCAATAGATCAGACATTGGCATAATTCTTTCAAGTGAACCCCTCGGAAATAACGACTAACAGTTGCAGGTAAGGGTTATCCTATCAGTGTGGGTCAACATCGGGATGAAGTCACAGAAACCTTGCAAATATCCTGCATGAAGTGCTCATTGTATTTGGAATCAAATTAGCAAAACTGCCAACGGCCTGGCACATGAAAAATTATGGGAAATCAACGACTTCCACTAAAGTCGCAATTCCCACTTAAAGGGTGCAATGGTAACAAAACCTAAAAGTTGCGGTTTAGCCGACTTCAAACGAAATCAATATTTAAGCGAAAAAATTAAGTCAAAAGCAACTTTCTAAAGTCACATGCTAGTTTCACAACTTCGTTTAATTTCACCATCAAGCTGATGAAAATAACTATAACATTTTGAAAAGCATCTTTGTTCCCTAAGTTTGTCGCATAAAAGCATAAAACATTATAAAATCCACTGTGTATATTCTTACCAAAAAGCAGTACCTCAAAACACCCAGAAGTGTGACAAAGGCAGGCAAGGGGGCACAATTCCCCGGGCGCCGAATTACTATAGGGGCGCTAAATGACTGCGGGCAGCGACGAAAAGTCCCAACAATGTCACAAGTACTTTCTTCAACACAGTGAATTGGCTTCCGAAAGACCTCAGATTCGAACATGGGGCCGCCAAACTTGCTTGTTGCCCCGGGAGCCATCTAACCTCGTTACGTCTTGCCTGCAAGGTCCTTTTGGTTTTCACAGCACTATTTTGCCAATGCAGGGTGATTACGATCATTACGCGCGGTCCACCGCTCCCGGAAGAAGACGCCGGTCCGAAGCTTCGCCGAACAAAACTGAAAACACGCCCTCCCCGTTGCCATCCACCAAGACCGAAAAAAACGCCGTACAGCTGTCACCGAGACTCTCTCAACAAGCGAAAAGACAACGTAGGACCAGGATCAAGTTGAGCAAGCCCCTTATTCAACTCCCTATTGCAGTGGAGGCCGGGCAAACACGAGCTGGCCAAAATGAATGGACAACAAGGGGCATTGCTGCTGCAGGAGAAGAAAAATCGATCGACACTGCTGGCAGCAGGGGCTGCGTGGCACAAGAGGAGGTACAGGAAACCGATAGAACAAAAATCCCATCGGCAGCTAATACACTTAGCAGCAAATTCCTTGATCGTTTCACAGAACTTGGTGACGGAGGTTTAGAGTGGCGCCAAGAAAATACCGCACTGGACCAATTCCGTGAGGAAAATGAGAACGGGGAAAGGAAAGGTGCAAGTTCAACAGGTGCAAGCGCTACAAAAGGAAGCGAAAAGATTTCACAGGAAAACAGGTATGCGGGACAAATCGTGAATGATCTACTCTGGAAGCCATCAAAAATACTTTTCTAAGGATTGTAAAACAGGTTTGAATACATTTTATTGTCCACAAGGTAAATCTTAATATATTGTGAGTCCACTACGCTAAATGTCAACCAACTAGATAACTTCCAAAACTGAGAAAGAATGCGGAAAGTGTCAATCTTACAACAAATCAAAGTGATCTAACATATTTTCTCACACGACTGCTCCAACTTCACGAATAAACCAAGTTCAACTGTCCTGCCTGGCAGACGTTTTTGTAGTGCACGATCACTGCGTGTAGTCTCTCTCGATCTAAAAGGTTGACTGTACTATTACCGGCTTTGTGAAAAAAGAAAGGTCCTTCATCCCAGGAACTGAATAAACAGTTGCTTTATTGGTCTCGAGGGTTTTTCGATGAATGTCTCTGGCGACAAAGCAAGTGTCTCTTAGCGCGACGTCAAGGACTCGAAAGTCTGGCTTGCAGTGCAGACTGAGCCCATATCGCTGTTGCGCTGTGAAAAGAAAAAATGCTTCGCAGAGAGTGTGGTGTCCCCCCGAAAGCCCATTTTCAGAAAGGAAAGGGTATTTCACCCACAATGTTAGCAAGGCGCATCGTAAGACAATCTTTTATAGGCAGGGGGATAAGTTACGTTGTTTGTTAGCATGCACAGTCCACAATCGGCAGCAGGCTTTTTGTTTGAATTCGCCGAACGTCTTGTAACTAGGCGTCTCTGGCAAATTGCCAGTGTTGTCACAACCTCAAATTGTGTGCAAACTGGTGATACGTTGAGGCCACTTGTCCTTTGTGAGTGTTTCAAGAAACCTGATCTGTAATGTTGTTAACCAAAAACTTGAGTTGAGAACCACCAGCAGCTGCCTATTTAATAAACTTACAGATAGAAAGGAATCCTTTCCCAGCAAGTTATCAGACACTAACATGTTACAGAGTATATATTTCGCGTACCAGGTGGGCATCATCAACTCTTATTCAAGTAGAATCATACCGAGTTAAAGCTTTTGGAGGTTGATGAAGTGTTTACTGAATCCTTGCGATACGTTTATACAGTGGTGTAGGAGGTGTGGGTGCAGGGGTGCAAGCATCCCCCACAGTTTTGATTTGTCAAAAATCCGGACAAAATCTCTGAAAATCTAGGCAAAATCCCTGAAAATCCGGGCAAAAATGTCGCCCAACGTTTTTTGATTTCAAAAAATAGCGCCCAGCGTTTGTTGAAAACACACGAAGACCTTTTTCTTGGAGATCATACCAAAAAAGGTGTTTGTGGGAGAAAATTTGTAGGTAAAAGTCGAACAAAAACGTTTTGGGCAAGTTTGGGGAAATTCGGGCAAAAATCTTTCGTAGCAAAAATCTCCTCCAAAATTTTCCTTCTGCTACACTTTCAAAAGCGGGCAATTTTCGGTTATACTCAGCGATTAAACTAGATTTCAGATGAGACAAGGATAGATGTATGCTTTAGTAAAACATAGCAGTCTTTATGTTGTCAAGAATGTTTGGCCCCTTCAGGTTGCTTGGTAATATGTTGCTGGATCACGATTTTTGAAACAAAGGAGTACGGTTGATTTGTTGAAACTACTCTATTTGCCAAAATAGTCATAAAAACAACGGCAATATTTGTTTTATTCGAATATAAACCTCACTGAACTAGAGAAAGGTTGGGCACTTAGTTTCCCAAAATGATTTGGCTAATCTTCTCCAAAAGCTATATCTTAATGTTAACGGCATATTTAAATGTGTGATGTCGATTTTATCAGTAAAAATAAATTTGTCCAAAAATGTTTAAGTTGGAGAAAAAATGGCTACTTAGCGCCCTACTTTCCAATGTTATAAGCGTTTATACTCTGTCACAGAAAGTCTGAAGGTTTTCCTATTGTGCTTAATTCACACCGCCAATTCTCCAGGAATTTTTGCTGTTCAAATTTAATTAGGTCTGACCTGTTTGAAGAGGTGTCGCAAAGATGCTTTCATGAAGGTTTAGCCATAAAGAATTTGCTGTCTCTTATCATTTTACATCTTCTTTCTACACTTTCACTTTAGTGTCTAATCCCTTCCAATGCTCGTAACTGGCCGCTGGAACACTGTACAATTTTGAAATAGCTAACTGGTCTTTTCAGTTTCCCAAAGCAACTTTAAAAATTGAAACAGAGTCGATGCAAAACGATTGATTTTCAAATACATAACGTTGTCGCAGCAATCCAAAGTTACAACACAAACGGATAACGAAAGAACCTAGGTCTTGCTATGTGCAAACGCGAACACAAATTTCAGTAGATCGGAAGCAAAACTGGAAATATTCTGTTCCGTTTTCAGCAAGAGAGAAGAAAGTTTTCAAGCAAATTTTTCGCCACCAGTAGCTGCCCTGATCGATTTCAGGCCTCACGGAGAAGCAGGGGAAGATTGGTTGTATCCTTCATCGCAAGCCGTGGACTTATCTTTCATGTAAGTATGCGCCGGTGTAGAAACTGTAGTAAAGCCCCCAGAGGCTTATCTGCTAGAGTGTACGGTGTACCCCAAGAAGTTTGCTTGGCCAAGTTCGCCCTCCCGTAGCAGGAAGCAAAAACGACAGATTTTGAAAACTCACGGGTATGTTTCTCCAGTCGATGCGTTTTCACCCTTTCCCTTATTTTCCACACTTTCCACTCAAATCAGACCCTATTGATACGACACCAAGTGGAGTGGTGGTTAGTAAATATTTTGTTTCTGGTGCAGAGTACTTACTGTTATAGTTGGCGAGAAACACAAGCAGTTCGCCAATCATTTCAAGAGCTTAAGTCACACCGGAGGCTTTGTGACAAGATAAAAGCATATGGCCAACATAAGTTTGTTTGGTATGATCCACAAAAAATATATCTTTTGCCGAAAAGGAGAAAAGCATACGGTACTATTCTCACAAATTTGCACCCCTAACATCAATAAGAAGAAAGTCCCGATGATATTATATTATTTCACCTTATATCAAAATGGCTCTTCCAGAAAGAACATGCAGAGTTTTTTCTTGCCATCATGTCTAATGGAAGACGAAAATGAAACTTATCTAGCAGATATCAAAATATCTCTTTCTACGTCAGTTTTTCACACTGTTTATTATCGAAAACTGCGTCTGGATACTCAAAATTATGATACGCGAACTTCTGTCCTCAGTCAAATTTGTTTTCACAGATATACGCAGGTGTGTACAGTGATAAAAACCGAAGAAGATAACTTTTTTTGTTACGAAAAAATGCATTCCTGGTTAAAGTCACGATATTTGAACACATTTTTTGTCGAGAATATAAAATGATAAGAAAATCGCAAATATTTAGCTATCACATTGAAACACAAGGAATTTCCCCTTCAGAAATGCTGAGGATTAACGTTCTTCCCAGCAACATCATTGCATATATGAACTGCGGTAAAACAACATCTAAAACTTGCCGTTTATAGCAGGGATTAATCCTTCTACTTTTGTTATACTAGGCTAATTAATTAACCAAATAATCCTACAAAATTGCAGCTTTTCAGGACAACTTACAAACAGGGGTGGAATTAAAATGTTTCAAATTTGTGAGCATGTGAGGCTGTTGTCCTTAAAGAAAGCAGCCCTTTGCATTGTTATTTTACAGTTTCTTCACCTTGCATGTCCTCTCAAAATTGACCCAGCAAGTTTCAACGTACAGTTTTATGATGGGAAAGAGCAAACAAAGATATGCAGCCAGAAGCGCAAGCTCTGTTTTCTAGTTCACCTACATTTTTTAGTTTATGTAGTTGAACTAATGCGAGCACAAATTCTTTCGTCATTAATAGTAGTTGCAGTTATGGGCTACAACGATTAGCTACATCACAGTGCATCATTGCACATCGACGATTAGCTATGTCACAGTACATCACAGCAGTTTGGTTGATCATTGGTAAATTAATCTATACCAGAGGTTCTCAACCTTTTTTGGCCCATGGACCATCTTTTAAAAAATATTCGATGGACCACTTTCGTATGCTGACATCTCATGAACAACTAGTCGAAACTCTATTGCACATAGGTCAGTGAAAGTATTATCAAGGATTTACGGAACTCTCTTTTCTGTGGACCACCGGTGGCCCACCTGGACCACGTTGAGAATCACTGATCTAGATCTTTTCTATTGTTTTTCTGACAAAACTACTTTTGCGTTGTAACGTTTGCAGGTGTCGTCGCACACCGCGCAGTTTTAGTGCAATAACTTGCAAGCATTTTGCAAACACTTTGAGAGCCGGCCTACGATATATTCGTACTTCAATTTCGGCCTAAAAAACAGCAGTTTTCGGTTGCCTTACAAACGCCATAGCTCCTCCGCCGATTGCGCTAGAGCAGTGTTTTTCAACCTTTTTTGCATCACGGACCACTTTATGCAATAAAAAAATTTGGGGGAACACCAAACAAAATTTTATAATCACAATTATGATGTTT
>JGI24158J21664_10005340_pt1 | contig 16787 bp, 8 predicted proteins | sample Ectturendosymbi3_FD_21664 | JGI IMG/M metagenome (IMG submission 21664)
CAACTTGTCATGTGTAATGCAGAGGACCTTGGTCCAGTCATTAAGCAGTTATAGTTGAAAATGCATTTTTATGGAGTAAAAGTAAATTTTGAAGGGTGTTAACTTCTTGTGGTATCCAAGGATAGAAAGCAGATTTCTGTCAGTTGTTTGGTTTGCAAATAGAAACGACATTTATGTCTGGAATGACAGCAGAGTTTTTTAAAATTAAGCAAGTAGCAATGTTTCAGTAGCCGCAGCATAAAAATGGCCTGATGAAGGACGTTTGGACCACTTTGCATAAAGGAACTTTGGACCATGACCAAAGGCCCATTTTATGACCAAAGGCCCATTGTATGATTGCCCATTTTATAATATTGCAAAAAGGTTCCATAATAATTCATTTCTTACGTTTTCTTCTTTGTCTCATATGATTTGCAGAAGTAGCCTAGGCCCACAGCAGTTTCATTAATGCGATCACATTAAAAAAATATAAGAACGTTAACGGCAGGTTTAATGAAACCACTTTGAGAAAACCCGTTAAGATGTGTTGAAATATAGTAATAGCATTCGTGAGACTGATCTTGATTACAATATTCCTCAAACAACTCTGCGGAGATATTGACGCTAAAAAACAGAAACCTTCAATGTATCCGGGAAATCTATGGTGACAAAGCAGATAGGTTTTATGTCTGTGGTGTGCGGCTAATGGATTAATTTGTTTTTCAACAGTTAAATATAATTAGGCCTACATGTTTTCTTGACAGATTTCCAATCCAGCAAAAAACAAAATTGCCATCCTACATAGACTGCCGTATTTATTCGATTGTAAGCTGGGGTTTATAAAGTTTTTTTTCATCAATTCGTGCGGCTTATAATAATCAAGGGTGGATTACATTTTTATTTCTTTGCTTCATTGAAAGGTACGCCTATAGATGACGCTCAGTTTTTCTTTCGTTACGTTTTATTGACCAAACTCTTATTCAGTGTGATCATGGGCTAATTCAGTGTCCAATCCATTGTAGGCCAGCGGCACCCTATAGAAGACAAATATAATTTGCGGCGCCCAGTGGCGAACGCATACCACTTTACTTTAAGGTTGGATGACAGTTTGAAAATGTATTCTTAATGATATATTGAAAAACGTATTAGCTCGCAGCACGCGGCACCCCTGAGTATTGTAAACGGCTTCCCGGTTGGGAACCACTAGGCTAACCTTTGTCTAATGATTAATGATAGTTTGTAATAAAAATGAAGGTATTCATGCAGGGTTAGGATAACCCTAAAATACAACAGTAGACGTGCTCTTTGCTGAGTAAAATAAGTGTTATGAAGAAAACTTGCATTTCCACTGCATTTCATGTTGTCATTGCAGAAATGCAAACTATCGTTTTTCTTTTTCATGGTAAAGAAGCAAAAGTTTCATTTCTCATTGTAAATAAAGGAAATTTGTTTGTCATCTGTAATTATTGTCATGAAATGACCTGACAAAACAACATGGCCAAAGGTCCATGAGCCACGAGCCATTGGTCCCATAGGTTAGGGACCTTTGGGCCACTTTTTCAACAATTTTTAAAGTGCAATTATGAAGACGTTATAACATATTTTGGTTCTTTTTTGGTACTAAAATAATGGGGACCATTTTCACTTTTCGGAAACCAAGTATGAGCCACTTGCGGCAAACAGCAGGAATTGCATCGAACAAAATGTAAATTTTGGCCCAAAGGTCCCTAATCTCCCCTACATTTCACGCAAACCACTTGTGAACGACTGAAATGAATTAGATTTTAGTTGATTTGGGACCAGTAAATCTTAGTTGTTTCTGTGTCCTTTTCAGATTAAATCGAGGCAGAAACAATGGCGATTCTAGAACTTCAAAAGTGGGGGGCCACTGCGGGGCCAAGAAAAAAGTAGGGGGGCAACATAAATGTCTATCTTGCATGGTGATGTTTTGCTGTTCTGAAGATGAAGTTGCTTTATTTACCTTTTCAAATCCAACATAGGCTTATGAATATCGTTAAATATGAACTAGCGTTTTAATTCACTTCAGACCCCTAAACGCCACTGTAGATGCAATCAAACACGTGTACTGCTATGTCGAATATTCGTTTCTAACCATGCAACTTCCACAGCACTGCACATGTGAAACGAAACACCATTTCCCGTACACAATCGTGCCTGCCCCACATGAACGAAAACAGCTTCACGAAAGTGAATACAATTCACATGAAAGCGAAATGGTTCCAACCAGTGGCGTCGCAGCATAGCTTGCCGCCCCTGGATTTCGGCGATTCTGCCGCCACCATCCTCGGAATGTAGCTTAATTACGCTGGTCAGCTTCACTGCTAAAATATTTTTATGAACTTTGATCGCAGTCCAAAAATCCAAATGCGTGTTATGTATGCTGATGAGAGAAGAATGTCATGGCAATGAGTACATTTCAACCGGTTTAGGCCTAACTTTTTGCAAAGCGCGACATGCAGTAGAAGCGTAACGAATGAATATTATGACATTTGGTGAAATAGGAGTGAAACAATATTAGCTATATGTCTTCCAGCCACCTCGACCGCAACACTAAACATGTGACGAGGTTTAAAAATGTATGCAGGTAATTTTGTAATCACTGACATTTCAAAAATCAATGTAGGCGAGCTTTGATTGGAGAAAAATCCGAAATTAAGTCATCAAAATTCAGTTTCCCGACAAAACCATTTTCAATCGAAAGAATAGGTAACAGACAATCTAACCTTCCCCGGATATTATCAACCTAAGCATTGAAAAGCTTCTCGCACAGCTTGCAATAGAAACTGGACAGTGAGATAGAGTTTAAGGCACAAGCATAAATACGGAGTAGAGTCACGTGATCAACGTTCTGTTAGCCACTGCCATACATCCAATGCTGTGGCATTGCTTTGAAACGTGCAACCACTTTTTTGTACAAGTCGCTCAATTAAACCTTTCAATCTCTGCTGGCAGTTCAGATAAATCAACTTCATCCGCGTACATGGTCTTAAATTTAGTTATATCAATCTTATTGTTATCGTTTTACAACAACGCATGGGGATTGAAAAGTTACCTGCTTCACTAAGAAATCGGTCCACAGCATGTAACATGTATCTTTTAAATTCTTCAAGAACAGATAGACCTACGTCTTGACTTTGTTCGCCTGGCATTCGTTTCGACCTTCTCATACGTCGCTCCTCAATTGGAATTTCAAGCTTTACGCAAATCTTCAGAGCGTTATCAACTGACTGCGTAGCAAGCGCATCACGTTCGTCACTCAAGAAGGCTACAAATGCTTTCATCTTCTGGGCACAGTTCTCCAATGACAAACCTTTCTGTTGCAGATTATGAGACTCTCTTAAAACCTCCTTCCAAAAGTGTAAAAATGACAGCAAAGAAACACGTTGAATCGCGTCTAAAACGTCATGAGCTTAACCTCGTGTATCAACATTTTCGTTTTGATCACAAGTTCTTCTCTAGTGCACTCACTGTTCCGTCAATGCCTAAAGCTTTCACAGATTCGTAACATCGCGAGTCGACCACGATAGGTACATGCTTTTAGGAAGTTACATCTGTGAGTAAAGACCGAAGAAAAGGAGTATACCCTTTTCACAACTGTTAAAAACTTATCAGAGAGTTCGGAAGAACCCACTGCATGAATGCCCGCAAGATTGAGCGAGTGAATCCCACAAGGAACAAACACGGTATTGAATTTATCTCCTTTGTTCTGCGTTGTACTCCAGAATGGATTTGTGATATTGTGGATGCAATAGGTGTACGGGAGTGCCTATCTTTGGGTATGCAAAACATTTTTGCCCAAATGCGATCTTGTTTTTCCTAAGTAATGTATAAAAACGTCCTAATTTTAAGACTAAAGCGTACCATTGTAAGAAAATGAAGGTGTCTGCATGTCTAATTACCGTGCAATCGTCAAATATCAGTAACAAATCAATTTGTGCGTTGAGTCGTGCTCCTGCAATTTTTCATGTACAAATTAAATTCAAGGCGGCAATGTATTGCCTTCCAAGTTTATTGATGTGGGTATCTCCGTCTCGTTGATGAATTACAATCTGACATATTTCTCAACCCTGAGTTTGAAATTATCATTGTTTATACACCTCATATATTACAAAATCATATAAATAAGGTAAATAAATGCAATCCTGAAAAGAGTGTTTCTACTCAAGGATTTACAACTTCTAAAGTCACGTTGTGAAAATCAAAACAACATTCCAGTTTAAACAATTGAATGTGTACTAAACACAGTATGCCAAGAAGAAATAGCAATATGGAACTGATTCAGACATCAATACTGCAGCCTATATGATCAACTACCGCGGAATGTGTACAAAAGCAAATTTCCAATGAAAGTTACTTATAACCTCAACAATAAATATTTTACAAAAATAGCAGTGCTTCGCTGGACTGCATTAATGAATTATGCTGTGTAATAGATAGTACAGTTGCCATTGTTCATAAAAGCTTCACTTTACAGCATCAAATTGAAACATTAAAATTGGGCAGGGTGCAACTTGTGAAATTCATTACATGAAACAAATGGAAAATACGAAAACCAAAACAGTATGAAATCACAGCTACAATAATACCGCACAAAATATTGAGGCTGCAGTTACTTGGTTAATTGTATTTATATGAACACTTCACAGTGAACAGATTCACACTTGTAAATCTCACAACATCAAGAAAATTTGAAATACGAAAACTGTACCGTATCATATCACAACTACACCACATTTGCAGCTGCAAATTGATTAAATAGGCCTACTACATCCAACAATGATAACTTCACGGTATTGAGTCAAACCTGCATTATCATTAAAAAAACAATTCACAGCCACTTTAATGAAGTAGGCCTACAAAAGCATAACAGCAACAAATGGAACCTCAAAAACTTCACAGCATGAAAAAACCTGAAACATGAAAACTTCACAGTATCAACTTATATCTTTTACAGTTTCATTTTTGTTGTTATAGGTAAAAACCACTCAACAACATCACCAATTTGATGTTCACAAAAGTTAGGGTTAGTTAGAATGGTGAGCTACCACTACATGTTCCTAATTTTAAAATATTTCGAAGTCTACCCAAATTTGAATAAGGTTGTTTCAATTAGCCCAAATTTGATTTGGGCTGTTGCAATTTACCCATATGTCTACAACATGCAAATCTGAATGAATCTCTTCTACATTACCCAGATCTTTCCAATAGTACCCAAGTTTGAATGAAACTGTTTCAATTACCCCAAATTTGATTGAGTTTGATGAAATTTACCCAAATGCTTCTAATTTCATATAGATTTGATTAAAGCTTTTATAGTTCACTTAGATGTTTACAAATGTAATTTAATGAAGCTTTCTATATAGACCAACTTTGAATATGACTGTTTAAAGTTACCCACAATTGAATGAAGCTGTTACAAATTGCAAATGTGACTTGGCTGACGGACTTTACCCAATTATTTCCAATTTATGCAGCCTAAATGTTTTTAATTCCACCGTAATTTGTATAAAATTTTTCTCATTTGCCCAGATTTAATTGAAGCTTTTGAACCATACCCAAATGCTCCTAATTTACCCAAATGTTTCTGATTTTACCCAAAACCTGAATGAAGTTTTTAATTAGCCCAAATTTGATGAAGGCTGTTGGATTCCCAAATGATTCTAGTTGACTTAAAAGGAAGTGACTATCTTGCCATCATATAGTGTCTATTTTGCCATTAGAGGCAAACAAATGGCAAAATATTCTCAACAAAGCTTTTGCCATTTTGCACTGTAAAAAATGGGTTATTTTTGTAAGAATTGGAGTAATTCACTTTGAAAGATACGCCAAAATCAAGGGCAACGTTTACCTTTGCCCAAATCAGGTGAGGTATTGCATGTAACTTACCAAACCAAAAATGTTTTTACCCCAATTAGGGTAACTTCAGAATATTTGGGGTAATTCTTGTTGTTGCCCAAAGATATGTTGTGTGATACCTCTTTGTTACCCATGAACATGAACTGTGGCAACATAGACACTGCCTCAGTTAAATGTAAATGTAGCTGTATAATTTGCCCAAATGTTCAAAATTTTTGCCCGAATAATGGCCAATTTTCCAGCGTTGGGGATGCGACCGCATCCCCATGCCGTCCGCTTATGGTGAATGCACTGTCATAAGCTTGACCTCTGTACATCTTCACGTCCAAGTCATTTTATATCATGGTTTATTAGTTCTGGCCAACTAGCTGCATCATTCGATAAAATAGTTATATCATCGTTTCCAGCTTCAGCTTCATATGCTTTACTTATAATATATTGCTCTCAATATCTGCTTCTTCATTGTTTCTGATTTGGCCAGGGTTTGTTTCTTCTTCAACCTCCGGTATTGATTCACTGGTGTTAGAAGTGCTAACCTCGTGCATCTTGTTTGGTGAAATGGTGTCCGAACTGCGAAGAGATGTTTGCGAACTTCAATATAGCCCCTTCGTTCTTTTTCAATTCGTCTTTCCTAGCATTTCTCTTTTTTCTGAAGAACATCCACTTTCTTTCGCACACTTCATTTGCAGGTTGAAATGCTTCACAAATAGTTTAAATTTAACCTCACTGAAAGTTGTTTCAACTGCAAACCAAAAGCTGGATCTATTTCGTGCACTTTTCTCGCAAATACCGAACAACTTCACATAACAGAGCATCAAGTGGTGTGGGTATATCATAGAGTTCCTTTACGACGTATGCGACTGAGACATAATCATATGTAACAATGATAGCTACACGTGACCATTCAATTATTATTTCGGGTCAAGAACGTGAACTAAGCGTGTGCAAAAATGGATAAAGTGCAGTAGTTGCGGGATTTAGGTGGATGCCTTCAACAGAATAACGAAGAAAAACAATTTGAATTCAGGAAACAAATATAAAACACGAAAAACTTTCAACTTACAATATTCTTGTAAGTACTTTCTACATTGTACTCTTTCAGGCCATTTTTTTGCTGCCTCCTCTGATTCTGCCGCCACTGGATAAATCCAGAATGTCCAAATGGCTGCTACGCCATTGGTTCCAACCACGAATTCCACCTTGACACAGAGACAAGTACGCTGTTGACAGCCAACTGGTTTCGTCAAAATATTCTTACTACAAAACACATAAAAATAAGACATCTGCCTACAGATTGGTGACTACTGACTAATCCGTTTTTGTGGTAGCTTATGGACATTTTGTGATTGTGGTGTAACCATAACAGAGTTATGCAACTACTATTACGAGTCTCATGCCCACCTGCAGCGTGGACAGGGTGAGAATTATTCAAATGTAGTATGCAGTTAACAGCAGCGGCACCAGTGGCACCAAAAGTAGCAAAGCAGCGCCGCAAATAGGTGTGCATCGGCGTTTAGGGCGTGTACCTACTACCTGATAGTAAGATGTATCGTAACAGCAGGCGTAAAACTTATTTTGCATAATATTCCCAACAAAGTCGTTCATTTTAATATTCACACTGAAGTTTCCTCTGAGTGACACTCAAAAGCTGACTTTTCAACCCTGCGTTGATTCATGACTGTCTTGCCATAAGCAAAACACGCACAAACTCTACACCTAAACAGGTTCAGACAAATAGACAATGAGCTATATAATTCTCACACAGATCCTTGCACAGTCTACGTTAAAATTTATATCATCATCACCTCAGTGTAACTTAATCATTCTATTGTCATGTCGACTGTCAAATCCATCAACAAAATCATCTAAATCAATTTTTCAGCTCGTACCTTTCAACTAAAAGTAGATCAATGTTACCCAATCTTTCACTGGTCATGGATTTTCTGGGAATTGTTTTCACTAATTTCATTTTTGGAAAACTTCTCTCGCATGAAGCGCTCGTGGCGGGAAGAGTTACAGCTACCAGCAACAATCAAACGCAGCATTTTAAGTAGGCTAGCTATAAATGAAAAAACATGTTCGAGCGATATAGGTAGCTTTGACTCCTTCCGAAGCAAATTCTGTGCCAAAGTTTTTCATGTTTTAAATAATTTTCACTAAATGAATATGATTTGCGAATTCTTTCGAGTGTTTTTCACATAGAAATGTTTGACCGCCTGGGCAAAGAGCTGAAATACGCGAAAGAATTGCTTCTGAATCATCACAGAAAACTCGTAGAAAATTCTATGAGGTTGCAGCACATGTGTGAGTAGATTTAAAACTGTAGTCACAAACCACTTACGTAAGGTGTTTCGAAGTCATATACTGTAAATAATTAGGCAGCAGAACGCAATACTGCAGCCAGGATAAATTCGTATAAATTAACTGAAACCAATTCTAAATGCTTTCACAAACCTTTTGCTACTGGGACAAGCAACAATCTGCTGACAGTTATATAATCCAGTTCCATGTCACACTGAAATGCACGAAAGATCAATCTTCCCATTTCTCTGACTGTTTCTTGGTTTCGAAATGAATTTTTCAACACCACGATCGTGGTCTAGTGTTGCCACTGAGGGTCAGTCTCGTTAACATCAGATTGCTGCTTTCTTCAACATCAGATAACATCAGATTTTTACTATAACGTTTCATACAATGTAAATGCTTCTACTCCCAGTACATAACAAAGCGCGATAAACGTCGTTGAATCCGAACTACAACGAAGGGTCGTCATTAAATGGAAAAGTCAGTCGTTCGTAACGAAAAATATTAATCCCTACGCTGTGGTGCTTCAGTATGGAATGATAACGAAACATATATGAGGGCGAGATGTTGATGAAAAAGACTTAATAACTACGAGTCGAACCTATTTTTATCTCAAAAAGACAGGAAATATGGAAAACAAAACAAGAGCCTAGTCAACATCAGATTTGTTACCAAAACATCAAACATCAGAAATTTCTCTGAAAACAGCAAATCTGATGTGAAAACGTCAGAGGTGGCAACACTGTCGCGAGCAACTACATGTTTGTGTCGTCATAAACACTCTAGTTACCCGACCATCAAGCACTACAACACATCTTATCATGCATTTGGTAAATGTTGAATGTAGGCTAGAGAGTTTCTAAATTATCGTTTAAAATGTTGCTGGCCGAAAATTTTTTACTGTATATGTCAACCAAACGAATTTGAACGGGAAATTAAGAAAAAAACTGGGGGACCAAACAGGGGGCAAAGCGAAAATCTGGGGGGGCGTTGGTCCACCCAGGCCATCCCCTTAGAATCGCCACTGGGCAGAAAATATTTTTTTCTATCACTTAATCAAGTGTCATATTTGTGTTTGTGATCTAGTTTAGAAAAGTACTTTGCGAAAATGGTTGGTAGTTTTCCCTTGTGATACTGAAACATAAATGTACCAATTTCTAGTTCATATATTTTTGTTATTGGCAATTTTTTGGAAGGTGGGTTAGAGCAGCAGTTTGATATTGATTTAGATTCAATGATCTTTATTATCTTTTGATGCATTTGCTTTAGTGCAGCTATGTCTAACTCGCGGCCCAATCGAAGGTTTCGTGCGGCCAAGTTTAGGTTTTCGCTGTAGTAAAAGTGTCCCAGACAATGATAACCTGTCTTTATTATAATAATGTTGAAATGACGGTTTTGATGCAGTTGGTCCTCAGTGCCACTTTATCGCGTCTGTTGCCATTGCAGTTTGGATTTGAACGTTTTCAGTACCAAAGAGAAGCCATTCAATGTGCGGCCCGCATTACTATGTCGTTCAATGTGCGACCCTGGTTAAGATTATAGTGACGCAGTGTTTGGCTCAGTAAGCCATTTGGTTTGGACATAGCTTCTTTTTGTGACTTGAATGCTGTTTTCCCAGCACGGCCCCAACTAATAATTCCATAAGTTGGATGTGAGTATACCAATGAGTAGTACATACTGGAAAGCATTGCTGCGGGTGGTAAACCTTTTTATCTTTCGAATGATTCCCAGTGATTGTGCTAACTTTTTGCAAATACATTGAATATGTATTACCCAAGTTAGTTTCTTGTCAAGTATTACGCCAAGGTATTTGTACGTGTCTACCTGCTCTAGGTCTTGCAGTGAAGATAGGCTTATGTTGATCTGAGGATCCTTTATGTCTTTCTTGTTGTTGGATTGAACGATCATGTTGCTTTTAGTGTGATTCAGGCATAGTTTGTTCTTGAATAGCCAGGTTACTATTGCACCGAGTTGTTCATTCACATTATGTAATAAAGTTTATAGGTTTGGCCGAGACATTAGCAAAATAGTATCATCTGCAAAAAGCCTTGTGATAAAATTGGATGCTTGCGTAAGACATTAATCTAAACTACTGTATAAACAATAGAGGGCCCCGCGTTGATCCTTGAGGTATCCCAGTTTTGACTTGATATGGGTTAGATACAACGTTGTCCACAACTGTGTGTTGGTTCCTATTTGTAAGATAGGGCGTTAAAGGTAATATCCTTCAAACACAAAAATTGGAGAGGAGAGTTTGCACAAAAATGGGTTTAGGTACTTCGTTGCGTATAAATTCAGTGGGAGACGAAAGACGTAAAATTGCGTCATTCGCTGTTCACGAGCAGAGTGTATATTAACTGCCCTAAAGCTATGTTGCATTAGATCAGCTTCATCGGCGGTGAGTCTGCTTTTCTAGCTGTCACTTTGGGTGTGATTTTCAAACATGCTGTTTTGAGCGAAGTGCCAATCATTGTTTTAGCTTCACGAATGCTTAGGCGATGGATGTCAAGCGCGTTGGATAGGCTAACGACCCCTGATAGTTTGATTGCATCTGTTGCAAGAGAACATTTAGATTTTGTGTAAATTTAATGACAAGCACAAAAAGCCCCTTAAATTAACTCGCAAACAATTTTGTTTCAAATGGTAAAGTTTTGTTTCAAATGGTAATGCATTCGTAAAAATTAAGGTGATGCCTGATTGGTGCATAATTTATACATTATCTAATCATTTTTCGTAGGTAGCGGATCACATCGGGAGCGAACATCGCGAAGTAGTGTTCACCATTCAAGAAGCAATCAACGCCGTGCAAGATGCTATCTACTCCACGGAATCTTATGACGTCATAACCATTCGCGGAGCCACTCGTAAGGGAAAAACTTCACGATCAGCTCCCACGTGACGAAAATAATGTGGACCTTGCGTTTTTGTCAAACAGTAAACCCTTGCAGTTGCGCTGCAAACGAAGAACAGGGACGCAGAATTTTGGTGGTCTAAATATGTGCACATCAAACTGTTTCAGCTTCCGACCAACTTTGACCGAAAACATTTTGTGCTGCCCACTATGAGATATTGCGGTAACACAACAACGATGAAATCGAAATGAGAAAAAGAAACAAAGTTTAAACAACACATGCAATTTTCTGCTTATGGAAAACTTGAGCTTGCTCATTCGATTTCGTAAGAGTTCCCGATCTAATCAATAGAAAATCTGATAATTTTCAAGAAACGTTTTAGCTATAGCCTATACCGAAATATTATAACATTTTGAAATGTTTCGCGGCACTCCTGAAGGAACTACGCGGACCACAGTGGGCCGCAGCCCAATGGATGAGAAGCGTTAGTTTAAATCTTATGACGCGGTAGTAGCTAATTTTTAGCTCAGCCCCAAAATACATGAAAACCCCTAATAATGAAATTTTACCACCAGCTTGCCGCAAAGCCGCATATTGCGCGAGCAGCAGATACTACGTGAATGGCAGTCACTTCATGGTACCTTACAAAAAAAGCAGGATAAGAACCCTTCACCATTGGGGATACACACGTCTCCGTTTTTCGGATTTTCATCGTCGATTGGTTTTGTGCTCGTTCTGGAAAACCAGTCACGCCGTAGGCAACNCACAAAACGTTGGGAGAGGACGTAACCCGCGAAAACGTCCGTTTCTCAAACACAGCGATAATATTTTTCTTAAGTCTTAACTTTATNAGTGAAAAAATCAGAATTTTTGGTCGGACATCAGAAATTTTACAGACGTCAGAATTCTACCTTTGTTCTTTATAATTCGAGATACACTGAAATTAGCCTGACCGCTATTTGATAGTTTAACAGTCTAATTTGGGATGACATCCCGGTTTGCAACAGCAAAATCAGTCACTTTGCTTTACCACGTAATTTTTTATGCAAAACATCTAAAGCAAAAACTGTACGTGCAGTTTAACTCAACTTGTATCTGTATGTTATAGAAAGGTAGAAATCTGAAAGTATGCCACGTGTCACAAATGTAAAGTTCTAACAGTTCAAAGCAAGTTCCTTTGGGAAGTTAACTGCAGGCTTTTCACTGAGGTCAGGAGAAAGGCACCAGGATTTCAAACCTCAGTTGCGAGTTCCTCATCTACGTACATTTCGTTGACATTCATGTTTAAACATTCGAAAAATCAGTCAAACGCTCCACTTTTTCCGGAGTGTTGCGTGTGTGCCACATGGTTTTGGTCAAATTTTTGTTGTTGAAGTTTTGCACAAAATTTAGTGTTCCATAGCTTCAAAGCTAGAAACGCAGTTTCACCGTCAGCTTGCCAACAACTGCCTGAAAGTAAGTGTCACCTCGGTTGAGTTGCAGACGGTGATAACGACAGCTTATGACATCCCTAATTGAGCAAACGTGTAAAAACATTCGAGCGGCGTGATTAAAAGTTATTGAACCACCTGCGTGAACTGCACAAAATCATGTCTTTGCAAACAGTTTTAACGTAACTTTTCCGCGAATTTTGTCAGGTTTTGAAATCATCGCGTAGTTGTCTTTGTCCTTCCAAAACCAAATACATTTCATACGAATCATTAAATTCGCCTGCATTTTGAGTACAAGCCAATACGAAAGGTGTAATGTGCAAATGATCATCTATATTCTACAGGAAAGCCAGTGCGATTATGCTTCCAGAATAAAACCGAAGAATCAAGAAGTTCATTGCACTTTGTGACGAAAACAAATGTCCGTTGTAAAACAAAAAACTTCGCAGTTTTTTTCATTACAGCAAATATTTTACACAGGCACCATTTGTGAGGGGGTCGTGAAGGTGATTATTATAACGATTTCATCGTGTCATCTTTGTCTTTGTTATACAAACGTGGAAAAAAAGGAACAGAGATGTTGTTTCTACACAAGCAACGCAGATTTTCTGTTGCATCTGATGTTAATAATTTGATCTGTTTCATTATACGCCCCAGACTTTGATGCCGAGTGTACCCAGCAAGCAGACCGTTTCGGAAAGCTTGATTTCATCCAAATTTTGTTGGATCCTCTCCATGACCTTGTTTCTCAACCAAAACCTTGACCTTAGATCGTGCGTCTTAAAATATCACCATATCAGATCCGTTTCTAACTGCTATTGTTTTTTATTTTCAGCTATGTGCCTCCTCTGCAGGTACATAAGCGAAAATACTGACAACATCGTTGTTATGTCGGGAGAGGGCGCTGACGAGCTTGCTCAAGGTTATATATATTTCCACAAGCAGCCTACGGCAGAAGATGGCGATACTGAAAGCAGGCAGGTTTACCTTTTACTTCGGATAATTGTGGTACTTGCTCGATTGATTGCTAAAGCAGTCCTTGGGGTTCGTCAAAAGTTTTTTTAATCTAGTTACAGAATTTCTGTTTCCACTAACCAAGCACTTTGCTTAATTTATTGCTAAGTCAGTTTTTGAGGAAAGTGATTTTAAATATTTTATTAGTATTCATGTTGAGGTGTTTTATCGCGCCATTTAACCCCATATTCAAAGTTTTTGTTCGGATTCCGTGGTCCAAAACATTTTTATTTAGTGTCTCCATCAGAATTTTCATTTGCCAAATCAGTAANTTTATGTTGGTTCCAAGAAATATTTTGTGATGGTCCACCTCTAAATATACCAGCGGCTTCTGCAACGNCGTTTTCCACTGCTATGCCATGTTTGTGAATTGCATCATTTACTGCAGTGTTAAAAGNATCGGTTGCTTGTTCTAAAAACATGCATTTCCGATTTTTGAAGCGTTCCCTCAAATTCACCAAATTCACACCATCTTGGTNTNCTTGAGGATTTGCCATTCCAGTCACTCTGTTCCTGCNCAAGGACAAGTCATTTCTCATCCAGTTACTCCCGTCACGTTTCAAGAAATATTCATTAACAAAACGAAGACGAACAGCATCGTTGTCTTGCTGAGGTTCACCTTAATTTGAAATCCTGTTTCCAGCCATACTTACTCCTCTATGCACATCACCTCCTTCAAGTGAAAGTTTCGTGTTTGCTACAGAAAACACCAATCCCTGATTCGCCGCATCATTTGCTTCGTCTGCCCATTTCACGTTTTTTTATTAAATGTCCATTCATATTCAAATCACCCACACCAACAGTTTTTGAATCAATGTAAGATTTATTTGCACAATCGCCTTCGTCAACTGGAGATAAAACATTTTCAATCGCTTTTTGCTTCGTATCAATCAGGGTGTTTTTTCGAAGAAATTTTTCGTTTACATGTTTTCTTCTAACTGCGTCGGTTGGGCTTTGTGCTGAGCCGAGACTTGAAATGTTTTTTTATTCTGTTGTTAGATTCGGTAAAACCGTTCAGAACGACTTGTCTGCCAATGTCGTCTGGGGAAATGGGCAGTGGTATAGGAGCTGAGAGCGCAGGAGTGAAAGCGCACCCCCAACAGTTTTGATTTGTCAAAAATTTGGGCAAAACCTCAAAAAATTTGGGCAAAGAAGTTTTCACACTTTTTAACAATATTAATGAAATTATACTTCTTTGTTATTGAGTGTATAAATAACGGTTTATTATGTCATAGAAAATACTTTAAATATATATAAAATCAACAAACTGCTTCTAGTAACTTTATTGCTATAAGAAGCAGTTTGTTGATTGTGTTACTAGAAGCAGTTTGTTGACTTTGTGTCTAGTAACTTTGTTGTCTAGTAACTTTGTTACTAATAGTTTGTGAGAGTTGATGAGTAACTGACTCACTTGAAAGTTTGGGCAAAAAAGGCATTTCCTTTAATTGCTTTATTAATTGTACCCTGAGGTAATGGAATATGCTGCAGAGCACCTACTTCATATTAATAGAGTCCATGTCAGGCAAGTACAGAAAAGCTTTTGTTTTTAATTTTAACTACAGTGTTTAGATGAACACAGTTTTCCATCCTGTTTGTTCTATATGCTGTAGGTGCAGTGGAACAGACAATGTTGTGAGACTCACGGCGTAGTCATAATATAAATAATAAGATACATGTTACATATATCACATTCACATATACGTCTTCAGAGAAGGAAGCGGCTTTAGGCTTACTTCAGCTAGGTGTGAGGTTCCTTGCTAACCGCAGCAGCTGGTATGTGAATGGAACGCCAAACTTCAGAACTGTGAGGCAGATGTACGAGACTACTAAGTCAGCTGACTTCTGACGATGTTCTTGCACAGCCCAGCGTACTTTTTGCCGTTGGGTTATTAAGAACTGAATTTCAATTATCAAATGTTCTATTTTCAAGTTTATGGCAACTTGGTAGATGAAAGTATAACGTATCAACAGCTACAGAAAGTTTGTATGGAGAAAGTTTGTCGCACAAAAATTTTTCGGGCAAGTTTTGGAAAATTTGGGCAAAATGTGCTTTGCACCCACAAAAAGGTACCTGCTCTTACACCTGTGGATGAGTGAAATGGATGTTACTGATCGTGTCGATCCAGCGTTCACGCCTTTTCTCATCATGTACATCTGTCAGTGCAGACGTCGAGGACTGGATGGTGTCTGGGCTGTCTGCGTCCTGGTATTCGTTCATTGGTGTATAACCGATTACACTTTTCGTCATACACGGGGATATAATTTTTCCGAAATCCTCTAGGAGTCTAGGGATTGTTTGCTTGGCTACAGTTTTCAGAGTCTTTGTGAACTGTTTGTAGGTGAAAATGATGTTGTCATTCATCCATCTTTGGTTTGGGAAGATTAGCAGCAAGGTTGTTGGTTAGGTCTTCATATCTTTCCCAATCTGCTTTATTGAAGTTTCATCTAGGTATGGAGCTGTTCTGGTGAAAAGAATGAGTGGCGCTGTACGAATCAGAAAAGGCCGGTGCTGAGAGTGAGGAAACTGTTCGGGGACTTCTCTTGTACAATAGATGTGATTCCTCGTTTGTGTGTTGGGAAAGTTACATCAGGGATCGTTCCAGAGTTCCATCTTGCAGACTGGAACGAGGTGGCTTGTTTTGGATCATAAAGTGTATGAANGTTGTTGGTGCATGANCATTCAACCAAAAGGTTGCCATTCATGGCGACAATTGAAATCCCCGGCAATGTTGCACTGTTTAGAAACACTAGGCAGCAGAAATAAATTGAGAGTGGCAGATGGAGGGTGATAAACGTGTAAGACATGAATTGGTAATTATCTACATTGGTAATTACATTGGTAATTATCTATTGGTTAGGCCACTACATTGGTAATTATCTATTGGTTAGGCCACTACATTGGTAATTATCTATTGGTTAGGCTTCCGTGCGTTAGAATAGCCAATAAGTGAGAACGAGATGGAGGACCGGACAAAGATGGCGCCACTGTGATGTTCGCTTGGGATATGATCAGCCAGGGTGAATCCGTATAAGTAAGTTGGTCAGGCATGGTTTGATGCAGGGTTGCGGAGCCGGAGTCGTAAGGAGTCGGAGGTTTTCGGGTGGAGTCGGAGTCGGATTCCTAACAACACTGGAAGTCGGAGTCGGATTTTTTTGTTCGACTCCGACTCCGACGTCCAATTGGATCATTTTTTTACATCAGACTCCTAAATTGGGAATTCCTGTTGAAATGGTACAACTTCTGACACTTTTGTTGAAACAGAGATTTCTTGCTGTGCACCACGATTTCCATTGATTTTGAGAGCCAAATTTCATTCCCTTTATGTTAAGG
>JGI24158J21664_10005341_pt1 | contig 16785 bp, 12 predicted proteins | sample Ectturendosymbi3_FD_21664 | JGI IMG/M metagenome (IMG submission 21664)
CCCATTGAGAGAACGCGAAAAAGTTTATTAAAGATTTAAAAGGTGCTTGATCAAATGGAGGAGTCCAGATAGAGCAGAGGAACTAATTGTTGTATTCAACCATAACGTCATAAACTTGTATTTCACTGCAAATAAGAGCACTATGTATGCGAGTTACTAGGATAAAGTATACGAGCTTCTATGATAGAATTTTCACCTGTTTGCCAAATTCGTCACTTTTTGCTAATCCCCTTGGTGACGAATTAGGCAAATGTACTACTGTACAGTAAAACTCATGAAACGATTTGTCTCCACTGCTGCTGATGGCGTAATCCTTGATGCCATTTCCACGTCAAACCTGCCACGGCTCAACGATTACAAGCTTAGCTTAATTGCGTTCTTATTCGGTCACAAAAGATTTGTGTGGTGGCCCCACATAGACGAGCTCACACTTCAAACTTTAAAGAAAACTTCCAACTGTCGTTATAAGCGAAAAAAATATTCTGCGGGACCGACAAAAAGCGTCGCTATAGGCAAAGTGACCACAAAGTCGTTATAGCCGTACTCGAATACACGTAAAAGATAGGAATTTTGCCGGGTCCGACAAAAAAGCGTCGTTATTGGCGAACTGTAGTTACAGCCAGTCGTTAGGCGAATTCTTAAAACAAGTTCTTTTTCTAATGAGAGCTCTGAGTCTGCATTCTTTTCGCAAGTAATTTCAAATCTGGTTGCTGCTCAGCTGTAGCTGAAGTCTGTCAAATGCCGATCAGTCGGACGGTAACGCTGTTTTGATGTGATTGCTCCATAGTAGAGAAGGAACTTTCACACAACATTTGTAGATCCGAAGCAGGTCAAGATATTCTGAGCACACAGAATTACTAGTGCGTACGATTTCTTCGGAACATAGGTTAACCAAAAGGCGGCAATGTTCTCCTTCTTGTGCTTTTCTTTTGGAATATTGTTGTGCTACAGGTCTACCAGTAGGTCCTCAAGCAAAGATTTTTCGACTTCCAATTTTACGGTGGTGACACAGTCAGATGTAATTTGAACGTCATGAACAAATAGGATTCTCTTTGAAAGCCAGCATGGGTTTCGAAAACGAAAATTTTTCTTTCAATTCAGTGAGATAGGCGCAGAAGGCGCCTGGGGTGAATGAACCCGATCGAGACACTTGGGACTGTAGAACAGGTAAGTGTGTGAAGTTTCATACATCAATCTGCTCCGAGAAAATGCTGCCACATCACTCATCATTATAGGCAATATCCTTTGTTTTCCTTGCAGCTTTAGGTTGAGTGAATTTAAGTGGCGCGTTATGTCAGTCAGAAAAGCTGTGCTGCACACAAACATGTCATAGACCAGGTGTGCCAGTAAATCACGGCTACCATTTTCTTCCAAAAACATAAGTACAGCTGGCAGTAATTCTATGAAGCTCTCCACCTCTTAGTTAGCTGCACAGTTGTTCTTAGTGCAAAATACAATGATACGATAAGAATCCTGGCTTCTCAGGATCATTTCTAAGCAAAGCAACGACTCGTTTTTCCTTTCCTACCATGGACGGAGCTCCATCAGTAGTCATAGAAACCAAATTTTTTCAGTTGATGGTTTTGCCTGGTCAACAAAAAAGACTCATTTGCGCAGAGTGAATGTCTTGTTCTCGGGCTTGACCTATTAGTGGTAACAAAGCCAACATTTCTTATGAAATGTGTCTCCTTTAGGAAAGCGCACTCAACACAAGCTGAGCGATGTTTGTACGGTCGGTTGATTCATGTAACGCAGGACTGAAAAGCGCTGCACTTCCAACGTCTTTCAACAACTATGGTAAGAGATTGCCTGAAATAACCTCTACTCTCCTAATCACGGTTGAATCAGAGACTTGCAACTTTAAAACCTATCGGATGATGTCGTTGTTCTTCAGAAAAGAGTGAGCTAGCACAATCAGCAACTCCAGTTTTCAGAAACTCTCCCTCCACAGCAGGTTTATTGGCTTTGGCAATATTCCAGGGGATTTTGAATGAGGTTGTCTGCTGCGCTGTCGTTACTTTTAAACAAACTGCGGAAAATGCATTGCTGGGCTTGAAACTCACCGAGCAATGTTTGCAGTTTCTTTCTCTGAGAGCGCTATCAGGTGCATAAACTACTTTAAAGTCCGGTCGAAGCTGTTCATGGTGGCGTTGCAGTGTCGCTCGTTTGGCACGGCAATTGTTTTTTGGCAGATGCGACACATTGGTCTGCCGTGTATCTCCGCTAAATCAAAGGCTCTTACCCACACAGGGTTGAAAACCGTTTTCATCACCTACTTTCCTGTTCTTCGTTGCCATCTTAAACACAAGGTGCAAAATACGTGCTGCCTCGAGAGAACAGCCGCTTTGATGATGAAATAGGAATTCGACAATTGCGCCATGTTGTTGTTTGTGTGTTCCGCGTTCACTCATGCATTCGTTTGTGCCGCTTGCCCTTATCTGTTCCGCCACTCGCTCTCTTGCATTTTCATTGTGTGATCGCTTGCGCAACAATCATGCACATGCACAGCTTGGACGTAGCCGGCCATAAAATACGCTGCTGCGGGCCGCGTGTTGAGTACCTCTTGCATCGCGTAAAAATATCTTGGTAGCACAGCATCCAACAAAAATACAAGACATTCATGGGCGCCACGTTAGCGTAAGTACAATTCCGGGTTGTGCTAATAATCTTACTTGCTGGACAAAAAATCACAATTGAATTTCAGTATTACTTCATCGGCTAAAGAACATCAGATCAAAAAGTTGACTGAGAGGGCAAAAGCTTATTCAAAGTGCACAGTCAAGCTTCAACAAAGTAACGTCAGCGCGGTTATTGAGACGAACCACAATTTTAAGAGGAATGGGAAGATTTTTAAAAGGAAGCAGTTCAGGTAAGTTGAACAACAAGCCAGTTTTTGAACTTTAACCAATTATTTTATGGATTTCTTCTAAATTATAGTATTTTCTCCCCTATTCTTTTTAGTCAAATGGTTCGTAACAATGATGTAACGCAATGACCTTGCTAGCAGAGATGGCTACGGATGCGGAGTCGACTGCGTCAGGATTCTGCGTTTTTTCGGACCGGATCCGGAGTTGAAGATTTGTGAAAAGCCGAACGCGGATCCGGAGTCACTTCTTATTTTCAGCAGTAGCAGGAGTCTGCGTGGTCTTTATAAATGTCATTGCTTAATTACAAACATTGCTAAATTTCGGTTGCATCGATGGTTTCCGGAGTTAGAGTACGATTCGGATTCCCAAATTTGAAAAAATTTTGAAGGCGGATGCGCATCAAAAAATTTGGAACAGGAGCGTAATCTGAGCATGAAAATGTGAATCCGGCCACCTGTTAGCTGGGTGGTACTGTAGGTTGAATACGTGCCAATAAAGATTGCAAGCTGGGTTCGATTCCCAATCGGGTCATACATTCCGAGGGAAAAATAGGTACTTGTTGCTTGTACAAACCCAATGCTTAGCATCAACGAATTGACTCGCCACCGAGTATAATGAATATGCACTTGAACGTTAGAAGCTTTCATACAAAGTAGTACTTAACCAGAATTCCTCCAAACTTTTACTACTTCCACCTAAGCCCAAATAATTGTAATAGCACAATTCTTATAGCTTGCAACAGCGGTGGGCAAACTACGGTCCGCGAGGGCATTGCAAGGCATCCACATAGATAGTACCTATTTCGAGTCTAGTAATTTTATAAATTAGAATGTCGAGATTTTATTCCACGTTTCACTCGAAACCGCATTTTTACTCAACCGGAAGTGACTATTGTTACTTTCTTGCTAGCTATGTAAAACGTTTTTGTTAAAGTTTCTAAAAATATTATAGATATAACATATACGGCCCCCGGGGTCAATAAACTTTTCCATGTGACCCTCCGTAGAAAATGTTTGCCCACCCCTGGCCTACAATCTACATAATGATCAAAAATCATTAATCTCAACACACTGGACGCAGCAATCGACATTCACTCAAATGCCCTGAAGTTCGGATAACGGCGCGCAATGTGAATGTGTTTAGTATTCAGTTCCGCTAAAAGTTTAATTTAAAGTATCAACACTTGAGCCTAAAACCGAAACGACAAAAGTTTGAAGCAATAAGAAATATCTAACAAAATATCAATAGAATTTTCTTTCATTTCTTGTTTCTCACATTCATTACCATCCCAAACGATTTAAATTGAGTATTTAAACTACACCTAGGAAGGAAGCCTACGGGAAACCTTTCATTTAGATAGAATAAATCTTTGTTTTATTTTCGGTTTGATACACCAGCAATGTCGTCTAAAGTCTATGAAGGCAGTGTTTGCTTTCGCAAAATGTGTACAAAATTTTTTACTGTGTGAAGTTACGTTTCCCAACCTGTTTATATTTTGCAAAGGCGCCTGAAATCGACAATACTTTGCAATTTGGAAAAAAGAAAGCCGTAAAAATGTGCCGAAGCATGAATGATTTTCACTGATACTCAATCGCATCTGGTTTCAAAACTTCATTTATGGCAGCCCAAAACTATCTTCAAAAACTACTTTCTACAATTAAAAAAATGTAACGTTGTAAAAAAATGTCTTGCAACGTTGTTATTTTCGCTTCAATATCAAGCAACGAAAAATGAAGCAGTGAAACCTGGCATATTCCAAAAGAAGAAATATAACTTAAATGTCTGTTGGTCTCATTTTTGCATTTTATGCTTTTGAAACCATGAAAATATGCATTTTACAAAAACAAAAACGCAGCTAAAAATGTTGGGTAACGAAGCCTTTGGTTCTGAATTTTTGTCAGAGACATAAAAGCGTTTTCATAGTTGGAACCATCATTAAGCGTTAAGAAAACTTCACGCATTTTGGTAACAGCGTATTGTTCAATTTTTGGCCTGCTGATGCCAGAAAAGAAGAGCGGGGAGTGCGGGCAATTTTCCGCTTCGAGGAAACAACCTCAGCACTTAACCGCAAGTGTGGTGAATTTTTTGGTATTTACTTGTCATCTCCGTTGCCCAAAAAGCGCCTTAAGTCAGCTAGCGTCCAAAAAAATAATCGAAATGGCTGGATATTTTCGGTTTATGAGAAACCTGCGGTTAATAAGAAACCTGTGCACACCACTGGTTTCCTCACACCATGCAACACAATCTTCACAAGCTAATGAAATGCCGACTGTTGTTCAGCGATAAGCGTCAAGCGGCTGAAGTCACTAACAACTGTAACTTGTATAGTTCTGTTATCCAAGTAAACTCCTCAAACAAACAGCTTTAGCAGAAGTTTCGCCATCTATTACCGTGCGCAACTCACCTTCTTGAAGTAGTTACTGCATTTTGACCGTCGATCAGATTTTACATATGCAAGGCACTCCGACCAAACATTCGAAAATTCTACTTTTCATACTATTTACATTGCACGAAATATCCAGCTGCTGCAAGAAAACATGCACAATACAAAATACCCTTGCCATCACAAGGTAATCAATCAAATATCACTTATTACAATACGATAAATGAATAAACGAAATTAAAAATAAGCTATATACAATAATTAATCAGCAAAATCAAGGTTAATGTCTGTGACATGGCCAAGACTAAAGACTGCTGGCACAGCTAAACACGTACCTGCCACAGTAACTCATCTTGGTAAAAAGTCTGTAGCAAAACCATTGCTGCTCTTGCTAAGTAGCATCACTGGACGATTAAAAGGCAACAATCCAGAGAACTCGAACATATTTTATATGTTGCTCGACAACCATTGACCATGTAACAGTGTGTTTTAGCTCCACTAAGCTCCACAAGAGGATGGTAATGACAACGTTACAATAAACAAGATCGCATGGTTGGTGGCTGAAAACCGCTTTGATAAAGAAATGAGTAGTTTTTAACGTGTTCCACCCAAGTATCTACACCAGGGGTTCCCAACCTGGGGTACTGGACCCCTGGGGGTACATTTGCTTATCTGAAGGGGTACATTTGAGATTAGCAATACAAGGGATAAATATATTTATACGCCATTTATTTCTAAAATATTTATGCGTATATCAGTGAATACTATTTTAAAAAATCATTTATGCTTATTGTTAAATATATCTATAATTTAGGGGTACATGCTCATCTGTCGAAATGCTGAAGGGGTACGTGGTCAGAGAAAGGTTGGGAACCCCTGATCTACAGTGCACAAGCACAAAAGAAACTTATTTTCCATGGTTCCAGGACCATGTAACAAGGGCTTTGCTACCAATATCAACAAGCGTACCCCGGGCTGGCGGTCATAACCAAGAAGGCTTTGTCATAACGCATATAGAGATTAAGTTCCTTTAATTGACCGTCGGTAATTGCACTTTGACTTTTGAGAAAAGAGATTCAGACAATGTGCTTGCAGTGGATTTCATTTGTAGCAATGCAATTCAGGTGTCTTGAAGTATACGCGCTGCACAGCGATCTGTTTGAACGTGCACGCAAGGGAAGCTGTTTTCCGTTTTCCCGGCTGCGAAACTGCGCGAGAGCGTTTCCTGCCTAATCACGGCCTCGTGGTCACCAAGCCCGCATGGTTTCTCTCACAGCGCATTCCTATAGGTCTGACGTAATGCACGAGTGCACATCGTTCTGTCGCACAAAGCAAGTGCAAGTCGAACTTTTAAGTCAAGAGACCAGAGACACGGCTTGACAATCAGAGCACATTATCCACAACATCTCTCCAAACTAAAGCTCTCTTTCAAAATATAACTCAGCGTATTTTACTCAGGCTATGCAATTGTTGTTTCGCAAGTACAGGTGGCCATGTTTCGTGGCACCACATTCACTCTTCATGTGAAGAGCCAGTGCTGACTGACATCGTAACTGAGTCAGATCAAACATTTGCACTTGTAAAGAATAACATCAGTCATTCAGCGCAGGATAACATAACACTAAATAAGTACTAATAAATTTTACAGAATTAGCAACTAACGCCAGACCTTCCAGTAAATGATGTCTGGACCAAACATGACACAAATGTGATTCATAAAAAAATTTAAAGAACTGTTTCCCATCTGGCAGAAATGACAAAAACCAATCCAATTCCAAAGAAATTTCAAAACGCAGAAATATCTTCAGGAGATTGCAACAACGCAAGTAGCTTTTTCACTCTAGTCTAGGACATGCAGCAGCTCAGCACCGAAAAAATGCCTGAGCGGTTTCAGCAGCAGAGGATGAAGCCAATAAGCCCTAGACGGTGAATCATCGATTTCGCGTACACATGGTTTATTTTGCCTGTCGCGCCAGCCAAGTCCAACGTATCGTATTGCTGGACAACACGTAACACTTGTACGCTAACAGACAAAACAACACGTGAGCAGCTTGGCCCAGCTGGGAGCGGCGTAAACGTTGAAAACAGACGAAACTCCGATGGCGAAGACGCGACGAATGTTAACAGCTGGTACTTACCACAGGTTGTACAACAGGGTGCGCGTACTGAAACGAGACGCATATTAAAGTATTGAACCGACACAACGCGCATGCCGAATCTGTGCAAGACTCGGAACGAAGCCCACAGTCTTTTCACGCCGATGTTGGCAGATGAAGGCTTCCTCCAAACATGCCTGCCTCGCATCTGCGCAGACCTGTCGCAACCGAACACTGTTGCCACCATTGCTCTTTGCACCTTTTCGTGCTTGGGGATTAGCCGGCAAGCTACTCTACTACACTGCTTTTAGGGTCAAGCACGCTTATCCCACATACTGCGTTACGAAAGAAGCTTTTAGATCACAAGGACTCCTAGTTATTACTGTGCCTCCAGTAAATATTTGCATGGTTCCTGGGAAATAGAATGTCGATGTCCTGCGTACAATGCGGTGTTTGTTATATCCTTAATACGGTAACGCTTACGCAAGTCCGGAAATTGAATTTTTGCAATCAGTAGTAAATAGTCGTTCATTGCGATGGGAATACTCTCAAATGCTATAAGAATGCTCTCGGGAGCGCTTTGATCACGCACGAAGGCTTGCATGAACATGAGCATGAGCTGACCTCATGAGCATACCAAGTGCATGTTCGTCGGCGTTTGATGCTCACGTTGGGAGTTATCCTTCGCTTGAACTGTGAAGCCAGCGCTCGGCACAAAAGTAGGAATTGAAGCTGCTAAGCAGATCAGCGGGTATCACGCAAGTATCGAGGGTGTATGTTTAGTCCATTGAAACATGTCTGTGTGTCCAAACGGTCATTCAAGCTAAAAACGTAAAAAATTAACTTTTTAACATTTCAAGACCAATACTTACGTTAATACAAAATTCATTATCTTTTTGTGTCTCAATTTATACCTCGTTTGCTGGATGTCATAACACAATTCTGACGCAAAATTTCAATATTCTTTCATAAATTGAATAAGTGTTTGAGTGCACCCTGACGTTTTAATGAGGCCACCTTAACGGTTATCACCTCGTGACTTCTGCTTTCAAAGCAAAAAAGTTTAGCCTCGTTTTTGTTAGCCGAACATCCTTGACAAACGTTACAGATTTACGGCAGAGAGATATTACAAACTCCGAATATTGAGTTCACAGGTATTTAACGCATAAGCAATGAGGGCTACATTATCCACGACCGAACAGTCGTCATAACCGTGAACATTTTTAATTAAACTCAACCAGACCAGGCGCGGTTGACTTCACGAAACACCTATCGAGGGTGGCAGACCAAACATCGCGCTATCGCGCTACTGACGTTCTACACGACAAACTGCGTTATCAATGACATTTACCAAACAACAGGGCAAATAAAGTGGAGAGTGGGTTGTTTTCATAGCGCAGTGGTTCAGCGTACCAGACTCGATCGATCGCAGCAACAACTACATTGAAACTGAAAACTGCTTGTGGTGTAACGGAATAAAACGCACAAGCAAAGCACTTTCACTGCGCTGCACATGTCTTAGTCCAAGCACAGAAGCGAGCAATCAACTTACTGGAGCCTTGCTGCCTGGCTAACAGTGGTGTCATGTCTGAGGTTAAACGTGTAACACCTAAATAACTGTATTAGCCTATAAATTTTCTAACAGAGCGACCGGATAAAAAGAGTCATTCTCGCACCTTTCTCCAACACTAACGTAATCTTGAGACAAGCAAGAAATTTCTACCAACTTTAATCCAAGCGTGCAACCTTGAAAACAGGAAAAAGTNATGCTGCCAAGCCCGCCAAACAAGATGCAGTAAACAGCATCGAAACTTNTCCTGCGACCGCTAACCAGAAAACACCACCATGCGCAGAGCAGACCAACAGCTAGGATGCTCTAAGAGAGACGCGTGCAAACCAGCCGCTCCGCTGTCGCGCTCTGAACAAACACGCGAGCAAGCGCGAAACGCACGGGCTTGTCGAACATTTGCGTCACGGCGGTCAACGGAGCTCTTAGCCGCCTTTTTCGTTATCAGTTCTCATAGTCTGAAGCTCGAGGGCAGAGCCGATCGCGTCAGCGTGAAAATCCGCGTCAAAGTAATATGGCGAGAAGACATTTCGAGAACCCTCGACTGCTGTGAAACGCTCAACACAGCAGAAATTTCACACGTACTGAACTTACTGCTATCTTCAAACATTTCAGCATTACCAACTAGCTAGTGGCGCCAATCAAAAAGGCAGTACAACTTTGTACTACAGACGTACTACCTACTGCAACGATCATCCCGGTTTAACTTCACACAGCACCATTTTCTTGCAGCTCTTTTCACGGTTAGGTAAATGAACAACTGGTTCAAGACATTTTCAGGGTTGAAAACATAGCAACAATCAGTAATTAGAAGTGTCTGGCCGAAGAAAAACTTAATCACGAATCGCCCGACTAATAAAAATAAAAATAACACTAAAATGGTTTCACACACAGACAGGCGCATGTGAAAACCAATCAAAACTTGAAAGGACGATTTCCTACATAACTCATATTATGCTATGACGACCTCCCGACCGAACATTTTTTTCGTATTGCTGGTTGACAGCGCTCAGTAATCTTTGAAGCGATTCGGCATGATTCCAGCCGTACCATGATATAAAATTCCAAAATGGCAATTGGCAATATTGAACAATGCTGTAAAGTGGAAAAGTTTAAACGTGTGTGTGATACGATCGGCACAAGCATCATTTCGAAACAATCCCGTCTGGCAGACCGTTTACAACGTGGCTGGCAGATGTGTGTGATGGGAATAATGAAATAACCTAGACTTGGAATCGTACATTGTTGAGCAACGAAACACTCGTGCAGGATGCCCAGGAAAATCTGCATTACCTTGAAAAGTTCTCTTAAACTCCAACCTCATCAACGTTGAGTATTTGGTTCGTGCGTGTGGTTTTGTGTGTTACACGTATCGTTTGCAGATCGCACGAATATCAAAGGAAGGAAAAATTCCCACACGGTGTCTGCGAAAAACGGCTTAAGTAAAGGCGACGCAACGTGAGAAATATAGAAAGCAAGGACATCAGAAATAAGACGAAAGTACGCAATCAAGCATTTAGCAATTTATTTAAACATAAATCTTTGCGTTCTGCGAGACAATTGGGCGCAAAAAGGGTTGCTGCCCAATGCTTGTGCAAGGTTAACATTAATTGTTTTGACCGAAGTGGACGAGGAAAAACGTAAGCACTAGCAAGGATCGCTGCGAACATCAGTAAACGAAACCAGGCGAAAGACACCGAAACACAAACACTTGTGCCTTTACCAACTGGGGAAAGCTCAGCATTTTATCAAAGAAAAACCTTTACTTGCAAACAATTTTGTCGGGGCTGAGTGAATTTTAAACTTCATAAGAACACCACTGCACACATACGCAAATTTAAACTTGAGCACACACTTGCAGTACATATACCGTAACGCTATCAACGCCGTACCCTTCCCTTCATACAAATGGCATCTACAAAATTTTGCAAAGCCTGGCATATGGCAATCGGAAAAAAACGCAAAGCAGGCAATCTCCAATCACAAAATATGACGGTTTTCTAACAAAAATCTTTCTGCCGTTTGCAGGTACGGTAATTTCGCACCAACAAAAAGTGTCCTCTCATGGTTCAGAGTCTTGGTTGCACAGGAAAACCAGCAAAGAAATTGCTAAATTGCCACGATGCCCCAGAAACGCGGTGCAGTTCTAATATGAACAACGTCAGCAATAAGCCGGCACAAACAAGGCAACACACAACTAACTGGTAATGATTGGAAATTTTGACAAGCTAACGCTGCGCAATCTGTCCACAAAGCCAAGACTACTGCAAAATCCAAATTGATGAAGTCTCCAGGCTTTTCACTACGCTGAACATCTTCCAAAATTGCCAAAAACTAAGCGGTTTTCCGCCAGAACGTCAAACGCTTGACACAACGTAATACCGGAAGGTATGTTGGTTGAAGTAGACTTCTATAGGTCGGCTTCATCATTCACTACCCTCTCGATTCAAAAAATTTTGAGGATACCGCGTGAGATAGAAAAATTTTGCAAGGTTTTGTTGACGCACATTGCCTACATGTAGCATGATAACATCGGCGGTTGGACAACGAAGAAAAATTTAATGTGATAACCTGTTGGTTCAATGCTGCATACCAACCCTGTTCCCAACGTGAAAGCCAGTAATGAGCCAGAAAAAGCAAAAGTGACTGAATCGAATCAACACAAAAACAAAATATCTTTTGGACACGTTTGAATTCGAACAGGTGCCGCTTGTAAATCTGCGAGTGGACAATCCACAAAGAAGCGCTGGACAAGTTTCCAATATTGCATCTGTTCCAGAACTGCCTTTTTTAAGATAACATGGCGCCATTTTTAAAACCTGATCTAAACTGCGCTATATTCGACACAGCTGTACGCATGTTAATTTACAGCGATCATTGAAAGCAAACAATAAAAAATTCTACCCTTATTGCAACTTCCACTTAACCCTGAAACTTGTTCAAACGCCCATGTTCTTTGCCTTGCAGCGTTTGATACAACGCCAAAACATTCCACACTCCGAAAGTGGAATTATTTCGCTGGTTACCATTTCAAGTGTTCTATACGATGAGCAACCCTACGTGCTCCACATGACACAAGCTACGTAACAAACCTCAAAAAGACGAAATTACCTATAAAGAGATCCTCGAACAACAAAAGGAAAGACATGACACCACGCAAGAAAATTGTCAGGTTGGGTTTCTGATTAAACTGCATGCTACGAACAACGTAACTAGAAATTGACACTCCTTTGACGTGTCTGACTCTGGAGTTTGATCGATGAGAGTTTTATAACTGTTAACCGCACTTGTAATGAACGTGCACATACAAAAAATCTTATTGTTTTCAAATCTGTTTATCATCGAACAAAGCTGAAAAATAGGCACACGGCGCAAAACCGTTCGAAGTAAGCAAAGAAACGAATTTCCTAAGCCACAGTTACAAACACCAGAACTGCGGACACACGCATAGACCAGACGCTGCAGCCGAAGTGATGCATAAAAGCACCGACTACGATTACTTCAAGTGTGAATCCCGGCTGTCGAAGTCTTTAAACATTGCAGTAAACTTTAAACACTTTCATTAGAAAAAGGTAGTTGGAGTAATATTACAAAAATAATATTGGCAATCTAATTGAAACAGCAATTCAGCACACCAAAAAATTTAATAGGAACAACCTATTGCTATAACTTTATCAAATGTCTTCTTTATGCCAGGTATACTTGACATAAGTTTCAGAAGTAATGCCGTTGCTGTCGTTTAATTTTGAATGAAAATTTATGGGGAAAAATAAAACTTATTTTTTTACAAAAAATACAGTTACTTACTCCTTCGCGTTTGTGTTCATGCATTTTCATAAAAATACTTCTTTTTGTTGGTTTCATTAATTTTGATTAAGATCAATGTCTTGCATCTTTTCTATAAATTACTTTTTAAACACCATGAAAACATTTTGGTAATCGCCCAAAATCACATGTAAATAGTAAAATTTCGGATCCTCGATTGCGATTAGATGTGCTTTTTGAACAGCACGAAGCGGTTCACAAGCTTTTACCAACAAGAACATCATAACTATCTCCCAGCGTACATCATTTTATTCATTTCAAATGGCGAAGAGCGACAATCTACAGCTCGATTTACTCTATCCACACCATCAGAAAAAGGGATGGACGCAAATACCGCTACAAACAAACTCTTAGGTGCATCGACGATTTCTCCATAAAAAATAGCAATGAGCGAGTGCACCAAGAGAAACAAAATCCTCTGCTTGGATTCAAACAGGCTCTATGGTACACGCCACACATTTTCACGGGGACCAACCGTTAACGTATTATCTTAAAATGTCTGTTGCCCGGGAACTGAAAAAATGGCGGCTCAAGATGAAAAAGTGCGATAGTCACGCATGATTTACCATGCTCGATGAATCTGAACGAAATGGGCTAGACGCGCTTCAAGCCAAGTACAAAGACGTGGTGGAAAACGCCAATTGAGGAAATGGAAAGACGCGAATAAAAGTCGATCGATGAGCGCACCGCCGACTACCTACCGCTCACGAAAAAGAGAAAGCGAGTTAGCTCCTGACTTAATGGAATTTTTTGCAGCATTACTGGGACTCGGCTCGAAATTCGCAGGCGGTTTGTTGAGCATTTATTTTGTTCAAGAACAATCTGCTTTCCTAAAATCACTGCCTGAAGTATGTGAGTTGACTATGTTTAGCGTACTTTACAGATCTTTTCAGTAATTCGTCATGGCGTAACGACTATTCGTGAACGTGTGCGGAAAGCGGGGGAGGCTCGATGAGGTTTTGACGAAAAAAGAACATGATTTACACACGGACCGAGCGTAACGTCACTGCGTCTTACAAGAAACAAAATGCTTGGTACAGCCCGGTTGATTGCGTGAGCACAGCATAAATTAGGTGCTTTTCAAACTTGCAAAAGAGTTTTTAGGTTATGTAAAAGCAAAACAAAGCTGTAGTGGGCGCTGAACCTAACCGACTCCGCAAAAAAAATAACGGACGTCAAATGCAACCACGAAGGCAATAGCGGTAAGTTATTAAGATATACTTCAGACATTGCGTTATTTCAACAGTTCATTAAAAATGATTATTTCAATAAATCAGCCCAGCCTGTTTAATGGAATTTGACAAAAACTACTAAACACAACGCAAATGAACAACTACACGTTACAAAAACTAAACGCAAATGAAAGCCAAACAGTTTTTGAAATACGCGCAGTTTTTTCCGCCACAGACCCGGACACCAGCTGTAGGACGATGATTGAACTTCTCGACTGTCATTACATGAGAATCGGAACGCGATGGCATATGGCAAGCGAAAATCAATAGCCCAGAGCAGGTATTAACAAACGCTGGATACGTCGTCCGACAAGGGGAGGTTTATGTTTAACATAAATAGCTAATTGCCAACCAATACATCCCTTCTACAAAATTTGAATAGAAGTTTGCGTCCTTAAGTAAACCGGGCAATAAATGGTGGATAAAGTAGAAAGTCCAGTCGCTTACTGTACACACAGCAACACTGCAATTGGTACTATATCACACCTGACACTAGGGTTGTCAAATTTTTCAAATTGCAATAAAGGATAGGAAAATCAACAATGTTCCAGTAGGTGAAAAAGACTGCGTGAATATAAAAGGGTTCTTTCGTTTCATAAACGGCAAGTTTAGGAGTTATTATTGACAAATATTAACCACCTCATGCTGTGGGTAGTCAACTTCAGTAGTCGACATAAAATGGCTGAGATAGGCCAGGCACAAAATTGAAAATGTCGGCTGCTGAAGCTTTTTTTCTCAATGTAATGTACAGATACCTTCAATATTTACATTATATGCTGCAAGAACAACAGGTAGACTTTGATACATCGTGAAAGTTTGTTAGATCATCATCAATTGAAAGAAGTTTGTTCAACTGTTTGGAGCAATCGGTTGGTCTGTTTAAAAACTAAAGCAGAAAGCTTTCTAAGTATGTAATATACTCCCACTCCCAAAGCAAGGAAGCAGAGACAACCACCTAGTAGATGCATGGTGACGAATTTCAAGTAATGCTGTGTCTGCAAATGAAGTAAAATCTTTGAGAGTTTCACAGATGTTTGCTAAGATTGAGAAATGGCCATTAAGTTTTAGGAGAGCATCTTCTATTTCCACAGTCAAGTTTCTCAGAGGGTAAGCATTGCAATTAGCCTTAATATCACCATTCAATGTGAGGATATTGACGTTGTTTTCCTCAAAATTGCAATTTGCTTTTATCTGCACTTAAGCAAAAAGCTTTTTTTCCAATCCAATTGCATATTCTCTGTAGTATTCCTCGAGCAGTTAAATATTCCATTAGCATTCTCAAAAAAGCCAATTGCACAATCTACTGCGGCAATTTCCATATTGAACATGTTTTTATGATTTGATGCATCAATTTCAAGACCAAACAGAGGAGGTTAATGTTTCAAATTGTTGATAACTAGTACTTCTAAAACTTGTTTGTCAATAACACTTTTGTTCTTTTTTTAATTCTGTTCTTTGAACAGTTCTTTTTGGAGTTCCTTTTTTGAGCCAATCATTTCTTTCATCCTGGCACAAAGCTTTGAATTTAATTCCAAACTACAATCAGGTGAATTGCATGAAAGGTTGTGTTTGACTGCATGATATATCTGAGCTATTTCTGAAATAACAACATCATCTGCACCTATAGCATTTACTCCAAATTTATCCAAAGGAGAACAAAAAGCAATAGCCCTTAATTTATTCTTGTTGTCATCTGAATTTGTATGTTGCTTTATTACAGCTATGTCCAACGTGGGCTGCATCGGCCCAGTCGAAGGTTTTGTGTGGCCGTTTAAATTTTTGTGGTAGTATTGGTAGCCTAAATACTGACAACCTGTCCTTGTTTTGATAATCTCAAATTTGAAATTTTGATGCAGGTGGTCCTCAGCGCCGCATTATCACATCTGTACTGTGTGCTGGTCAGTGGCTTAACTTACAGGGAGGGGGTAAAGGGATAAATAGCCCCCCTGGTAAGCTAAACATAGAAACTGGGCACCCACTTGGTTTATATTTTGGTCTTCAGTAGGTTGTTTTTTTCTGGTGATTTAGGGTTTTAGTATAATCATCCATATCTGGATTCACCATCATTTTTCAGTTTTTTTTTCTGAGTTTTGGCCAGTGGGCTCTTTTCAGCTAATCACCCCCCTGGCTCAAACCTGCAATTACGCCACTGGTGCTGGGAGATTTCCATATTTCCATATGTCCACAGACACCTTGGTGCACAACTTTTTACTAGTTTTCTGATTTCTACCCTTGTTCCATTGGCACTAAACTTGCTTCATTGGCACTAAACTTGCTTCTGAAACCACACTTACAGAGAGCTTAAAGGTGCCAAAGAGTCATTAACACTGCAGTTAGGATTCAAACACTCAGAGTACATTAGCTGAAACTACATTTAGTTTGCTAAGATCAAGGTAAGTCATTCAATGTGCAGCCCTCATTAATATGTAATTAAACATGTGGCCCTGGTTAACTATTTGGCGTCCGCTAGGATTCGGGGATTTTCGGAAAAAAAATGCCTAAACGCACGTGGCTTTGCGCGAGAATATCTCCGGTCTGGTATGCTCTACAGACCCGATAAAAGTCTCAAAAGACGTGGAAGTCTTCTAGTCTGCACTCGAAAAAAATTTTTTGCTTGGGGGTGCAGGTTTTTTGTGAGTGACGTCATAAGTGGAGTACTTTTAGGCCACCTTGGCCCACTTTGCCTGGCCCTGGGTGCCAATCGTTAGGTGGTAGTATTTCACTAAAGTTTTTACTGGAAACTAGGCTACAATCCGAGTCTTTTGATACTTTGGATGACCTGCTGGGGTTTCGGGTTCAAAAGTTGTGATGTAAG
>JGI24158J21664_10005343_pt1 | contig 16783 bp, 7 predicted proteins | sample Ectturendosymbi3_FD_21664 | JGI IMG/M metagenome (IMG submission 21664)
GCCCGAGGCTTTAGGCTATAGGTAAATCCGACCCTGAGTCTACACGTACTCGCTACATTCACTGAGTAAGTTGTTTCAATTCATAAACATATTACTTCATTCTGAATTCCCTCGATATCCGAACAAAAACAATCACTATGAAACCAATGAAAAGGGCAGCGGTGCGTCATATTCCCTCTCAGGTGCGCCACTGCGCAGTAACACCAAAAATCATTATCAATTTTGGCAGAACGCTTTCTGAGCATGTTGCACAGCTAAAATTCGGCAATAAACCTGAAAAAGTGTATACTGTATTTATTCGATTGTAATCCGCCGCTTACAATCAAGGACAGTCGAGGGTGACTTACATTTTTTTCTTGAGCTTATCGAAAGGTCTAGATCAGGGGCTCAAAGACTCAGGCCGCACGTGGCCTGCGAGGGCATTTTGTGCGGGCCACAATGCTTTTTGGGAATTTTCAGATAATTAGAGTTCACGTTATTTAGGTTATTTACCGGTATTTAAAAGTGCTCGGCTATAGAGTAAACAAGTTCCTTATAAACGAATGTTGACACGACTAGAAATGATTTGCCTAGAACTCATATGATACCTTGCTCAGGAAATAAGATGTAAAAGCTGTTTCTAGTAAAGTTGTTCAGGTACCACCATTGTTGCGTCAGCGTCATAATACCAACCTACGAGAAATTCTGACCGGAACGCCGTATCGGCAGTAATTCTTTTACCGGAACGGCGTTCCGGGCCGTTCCGGCTTACTTTCACCTCTGGACTTATCGCAGAAACGCATAGCGGTGCTCTATGATACCGTATTAGCGCCATCTACGTGTGTGTTCTTTGTTAGAACCGCATGAGTGTCTGGTAATTCTTTGCGCGTGAATGTGTATGCATCAAACTAAAAATCTCAGTAATGCAAGCACTGTTAAAACCAGCTCAACCCAAAGTTATTTGCTGAAATTGCAGCAAATCTCGATAAAATGTTCCACTGTGTGATACGACAAAGTCACCTCGGTCCACTCGGCAGCTTATGACGGTTTGCATTCGCCATGTTTGTTGCGATGTAGATCTCTGTAGTTTCCGTTGCTTCAGCGCCACCTCTGTATTGCCATTTTTAGCAGCATTACGTTGTTCCGAAACACAAAAACGCATTGCATCTTTGCGTAGTGATGCAAATTGGAGCATGCACTGTATTGTTTGCAAAGAAAACTTACGTTATTTTTTAAAATGTAGTGACTTTCTAGAGCAAAAGGCGTATTATCATGATACCACATGGCTCAAGATATTTCGATGAGCATAATTGTAGATGTATTGTCACATATAAATTTGCTTGACAGCTCAATCCTATGGAAACGTTTATTCTGTGCAGCATCGAGAAAAACTCTCAAGTTTTCGTTATCCTAACCCTGACCTTACGTTTCGAGGATAAATAAAATTTTGGTTGAAACTAAAGTATAAAATTTTAAAGCCGTTGTTATGGCAAAATGAGAATATTTAGCACGCAACTAAATTTAAGGCACACCAAGTAATGATACCGCTTTCAATAACGATGATTGAACTTACAGATCACTAGCACAGTGTTCCTGAAAAGTCAAACAAATAGCAACTGAATCTTGTTATTTTCTCTTTTTTGAATAGTATTTCAAATATTATGCACAATTCTCGTGAGCATCGTGCGTGATGTCTCATTGCTATTAATGCCATTGTTAGCTTTTTTTATTTTAACTTGTTCGGACAAACGTGATTTCATGACAATATTTTTCGTGGGCCAGACAGGCTGCACTTTACTAATGAAAGAAGAGAAATATTTTTGATGAGACGTTACGCACTTCGCAGGCTAGTGTATACGTATGATAGTTTTTTTCGAAGAACAGTAAAGCATTCGTGCAATTAAAGTAGTGTTGATTCACAAACATTTCACAATGTTGTTGTTAGATGTGGCAATTAGCTAACAACTGGTAACACTTATTCGCGAAAAGTTAGATTTACACAGAAACACTAGTGNTTTTNNGTGTTGTTCAATGAGACATCATTGTGTCGCCATAATATAAGGTTTTCAACCGATTGTTTAGACATTGCTTCGATCCAAGCTTTCTTCCAGACGTTCATTTAGGCAGCAGAACTGAAAGTTAAACAAAGTATGTTAATGACTCAAAAGTCTATGAGACGAGATTAAAAAGCCAACCGCAGGGTATCTTAAGTCCCAAAACAAGGTATATGTTATAAATACATTTACCAGAACATCAATAGAAAATACAAAAAATAAGGATGAAACTCAATTGATTTATATTAAGAAGCTTTGCTGACTGCATTTCAAACAGTGAAACTTCGTTCCAGAGTCTTTGACAAATTCCGAAGTCGTTTCTTCTTGATAAAAAAAATTATTTCGATACGAGACGTTTCAAATTAAGAAATTCATAAGCGAGAATAAAACATTTTGAATAAATGAACCTGCACAAACGAAGGCCTGCGCACAATTTTCTGCCATACAAGCAAGCTTACTTGTCAATCCGAAGTTTTGTGGGGGCGAGACTCACAAGTGGAGGGCAAAAAAAAACAAAAAAACAAAATCCGAAACAAAAGATAAAACATTTACAGAAAAAGAAACCACGAGCGAAGGGTACACCTTTCAAAAATATAATTTCACGCTCACGAAACGTCATCCGAAACAAATAATTTTTGTGCTGAATTACCTTCAAGGCCTTAAAACCACAGAATGCAACGATCGTCAACAAAATTTCAAATCGCTGCTGTGGGTCGCAAAGAAAAAGAGCAGAAAAAAGCCCAGCAATTTTCACAGTAATTTGAGCAACAGAAAAGAACAATTGCCTGCCAGTGATGACACTGGTTTATATTTTCAAATTTAAATATATTTCAAGCTCTTCAATATTTATGCTTGAACTTTATTCAATAAATTCGAACCAAAAAATTTATCTAAAATAAGGCTTCTGAGTTTCTGATTCAAATTATCCCATTGTCAACATTTCGATAGACGTTGAAACCTAATAAAACAATATTAAAAATCAAGTAAGAATTCCGTGAAGATTTATTTTTAGATAGGTTTTCACCGTGGATATTTAGAATGAGTTCAAGATACACTGTTTTGTACAAGGAGTAATTTTCCATTTAACTAACCAGTCCTTGAAGGTGATGGCTGTCCCAAAGATTGGCTTTTGCTGCAGTTTGCAATTCCTGCTACTAAAGCTGCAAAACCTCCCACACAAGCCAGAAAGTAACTGTAACCGAACCAAATGCTTGTTGCTGAACCGAATTGGTTCTTGACAGCTTCATAAGCAATTGCAGANTGGACCACAGCAACAACACAAAATCCTCCTGTTGAAGAAAATGATGCTAATTCTTTACGTTATAGCAAACAATAAATAAGAAATGGAAGTTGTTGCAGAAAATGCANATCAAAAGTTTTCAGCACCGTTGAAAATATTTTTTATTGCAGCACTGATGGACTGCAATGAATTCAACACTCACCAGACCAGGGCATATCAANAAACACCAACTACAAATCTAACCACTTGCTTGTGTACTGCCCACACANGGCTTACTATTTTTCTCTACCGTTGTTAGTTATTTCACCAAGAGTTAGTTTTTAAGTGGTGAAATTTTCAGTCATTAGCGTCAACTAGTTAGATGTTTCAGTCATTTATTGACTTGAGTAAACGCCTTTTTAATTTTTTAGTAAACACTTATTTTATTAGTCACAGTTTCTTTTTGTCGCCACTAGTATTCTTGACGTCTGTCAGTTTGTTAAGCTGTTATGATTTCTGAGCTTGTGTTACAAAATTTTGATTGTAGTCTTGAGTTTGTCTTTTTCTCTGCTGTTACTTCAGCTTTTCATCTTTTCACCCGTAAGTTTTGCTTGCAATTTTCAGGACTAAGGATGCGTAATTTTACATGAAATCGATATCCTATTAATAATTTGCTTATCGATTCCTTGCTTACACCCATCGTGGAAAGTACATACTTGTTAGTGTAATATTTCATCTAAAATAACATTTGTTTGGTAATTTGAGTTTGCAACTGATAGAAGTTTGGCTACAAGACAATTTTCCTGAAAGATGTTTCTGTGACACTCTACTAAATAAAAAAAAATCTAACGTTGCTGGATGAATCACGATTTAACAGTCAGCAACATTTCAGGTAACTACACAAATAACGACTAGACAACTTTTTGGTTTCCAGCTGTCTATGAAAAATACAGACATCGATCACGTAATGAATTAATAAAACTTTTTTGCCAATTTCTTGTAGAGTTGCTTCAAGTACCAGTATGATGCATAGATGTTTTCTTTCAGGAAAGATGGAACAGGTATCTTTCGTTCACAGTTTTAATTCTTATCCTTGCAGCCTTGTACCGAAAGCAATTGCTTTTGAAACGTTCGTCAAAAGTTTGTACAATTCTATTGTTATCCCGTTTGTTGCAAACCCTGTCTTGTCTTTAATTACTTTTGTAAAATACTCTTATGTCCCAAAGAAATTTGAAAGCAACAAAGCATGTTTTCAAATGTAATGATATTTTTACCTCCACTTAACTGCAATGCCCCGGAACACCGAAGCATTTTGACACTTTGTCTGACTTCACCCGCCATGCAAGTAATTCCACCAAACAACAGAAACAAACAAGATACGATCATCAAGTATAGCAGGAAGTAAAAACCTGAAAAATATACGAAAATTATTAAGTTTCCTTTTGGAAACGTTCTTCGACAAACAATGAAGAGTGGCGCAGTCACAAACATATTGGTGCTTCCACAAATTAAAAAACTTCAGGTTTTCATATAAGCTCTTCGCCTTCCCCAAGGTATATTTCACTGCTTTTGAAAGGTTTCATTTTCATTTTTCCGCAGTTTGGAAAAATGTCTTTCATCCAAGTAACTGAATAAAAACTGGAAAGAAAACAGACTTGTTGTCCGGACTACATGGACGATCACTAAAACAAACTTTAAAGATTTGTCTAGATTTTGCATTTACACGCAGGTGCAACATTAAAGGTCAAAAAAGGGCTTTTCAAACGGAGAAGTAAAAACTAAGCGTTATCTGAGAACATTATTAGCTGTTACGTTTTTGGAAAATTGGAAGAGCTTTGCTAAGTTGCTTCGAAAAAATTTGTCTGTTGAGTGTTTGTCTTTATAGCATGTTCCTTTCCAGCAATTCTTAACTTTTATTATAAAGTTGTCTTTGCTAACTTGCGCAGAGTTCCATTTATTCCTAAACCTGGTAGCTATCTTTTTAAATTTCAAAGCCGACTTTCAAATTTATTTGCCTCATGCTATTCAAAATTAGGATTGAATAAACCTATACCTTTAACTGTGTAAAAGCAACATACACGCAAATAAAGTGAATAATATCGTCCGAGTAAAATATTTTGTATAACAATGTCCTTTAACTTAACCATTCTTACCAGATAAACACTTCTCCAGAATGCAAGGGTGAGTGATTCCAAGGTTCAGTGTGTTTGAGGTAAGCCATTCAGGGCTGAACGTTGCTGCTGCAGTTATGGCCAGTGCTGAATGACTTAGAATAATTGGCACAATTGACCTAAGTTCCATTTTGAAAATATATCCAAATATTGCTTACAAAAAACAAAACGTGTGCTTTAACAAAAAACTAAAGACAATGCATATGTTAGATATTTTGTTTTTTTAATGAATTTTTATGCTTTGTTTGATACTGTTCCACTTAATAATGTTAAAATAGAGAACAGATTCAATAACTGTGTGTCTGCCAATGGCGTAGGCAACTGGGGGGGGTTTGGGGTAACCCCCCTTGAGCCTGAAATTTTACGAAAACTTTATTACCTGCGCAAAGGAGATTAATTGTTTTCACATACTTTTTACTTGTTAATTTGTCGACTTGATCCAAATGCCACGTAGTGAATTTGCAGGTAAATTTCATTGAACATTGTAAATCGGCCAAAAACTAATAATTAGGTTTTGGTGGGAATTTGGGTTATCGTTTGCATCCAGAAACCATCTTACCATTTTTAGCAGACCTTTTGTCCACTACGCATGTTTAAGATTGTGTTCCGCGATTGTTCATTTTATCCAAAACAATGCCTTTATTCTGTCTGCTACGCGCTGANCNGTCTGGCTACATTACCAAATTCTGCAGCATGATAGAGCTGTNGCACGAGCTCAAAAACAGCAGTTGTTAACATANAAGCATTCAGGCATTTGATAATGTCTCAGCAAGGAAAAATGAAAACTAAAAGTTTGCTGGNCTTCTATACATAACAAAACATGGAAAGTTTTCTTGCGTACTTTACGCGCATTCTCAATTCTTGTGTAGATTAGCAAGATTCGATCTTGCAAACCGGGTTGTGCGCCAGCCAGTCCAGCTGCACACTTTCTGTGCTCGACTGCTCCTATTCGACAAGGCTTTACCGCAGCCTCATTTTGCAGTTGTAAATTGCTCTGACGCAACGATGAATGTGTTTTACTCCCATGTTTTAACGCGCAACCTGATATTTTTGCAGTTATGAACGGCTGTGTCGAAGAGTTGAGTTTATTTTCCTCTTATATCCTAACCTGGAGCGCTGATAGTTTATCTTCAGTGCAGTGACACATAAAATAAAAGGAGTGAATGTAGAAAAATATGCATTTTATGCCAACAAACTTCGCCAAAACATTGGTTTGAAAACATGAATAAAACGTCGAATTGTGATGTCACAAACAGCGCACACCAAATACAAATGACCACCATAAGCCACTGAATTAAACCCCCATGCAAATTTTCTGTGTACACGTTTCTCAACTCCTAATGGTTCATTGCTTTAAAAGCCTTTTTTCACAAACATTGTTCATTAATCGTTGTGTTTTAACCATGGTAAGAGGAACGCCGAGCAGAAATTTACGGAATTGAAGTTACTGTGGTTTGCAATAGTAACGGCTATTTCAGTGTGCAATGTTTTTTATCTTAAAACAGTGGTGCCCAACCAGTCGATCTAGACCGCGGACTACTCCCAAGTCGACCGCGAGGTCTGTAGGAAAAACATAAGTTTTTCTACAGTGGCTGATGATTTTTTTTTCTGAGATGCTTTAGAACAGTGGTGCTCAAACTTTTTGGCTCGTGGGCCACATTTGTCTTTCAGAAACCCTTCACGGGCCAAAAGAATCAATAATCTCAATAAAAATTATCTAAAAAATTATCTTAAATGATTAAAGTGTTAAGTTTTCTTTACCATTAAAATTGCTTCGCGGACCACTCCAGAAGGCCTTGCGGGCCACATGTGGCCCGCTGGCTACGGTTTGAGCACCACTGATTTCGTGTGCTGATTGGAGGGTGGCGCTTCGCAGAAAGTTGACGTACGTGGTTACAGATGCTGACGTTCGCCGTGCTCAGGCAAACCGACAATGATTTTTGTGTGTTTTTTGCACGTGTTTCAGTGTGTTGTTAAGCTGTATTTTCGTAAGAACTGTTTCTGACTGTTTGTGCATTAGGCGCCATAAAAGGCTGCTACCTTCAAACAGCTGAGCGCGTTTCAGCTTTAAATTGCAGAAATTCTAACAACATATGTTTGTGTGCTTTGATGCAGTCAAATTGTTTGTATTCGTCCCTGTTCGTTGAACACTACAATCGCGTTTTACTTTGTGACTAAGTCCTCGAACTTTGCAGTGTTTGTTTGATTGATGGCGTGTCATGCCACAGCGCAATCGCGTTTTACCTGGACTCGACTAATTTTGGATTTGGCGCCCTACTCTGCAGTAGTGCTGTAACTAGTGGTGTGTTTAAGGCTAGGCGAGCGATGCACTTGCCTCGGGGCTCACCTTTTTGGGGGCCCCCTTGAGGTGTTATTCTCGTACATTTTCCTTATTTTTGGTTAAAAACTNCTTAATCACTCGTATAATGTACTACAAAGCAGGTCATAATTCCTCTGCTTTCAATGAGCCCCTACAGAAACTGTAATGACAGGTACTTTGCTTTCAAAGGGGCCCCAACAACAACTGCAATTTGAAGGTAATCTGCTTTCAAAGAGGCAGGCCCCCAACAGCAACTGTAATTTGTAAGCACCTTGTTTTCACAGAGGTCCCAACAGCAATTGTAACGTGTAAGTACCTTGCTTTCACAGGGGCACCCAACAGCAGTTGTGATGTGCAAGCACTATGCTTTCAAAGGGGCCCCAACAGCAACTGCAATGAGTGAGTACCTTCCTTTAAAAGGGACCCCAGCACCAATGACCAAATACAAAAAAGCTTCAAATCAACTTCTATACCTAAAAAATTGTGGGTTAAAATTTCTTCCAAAAAGTTCTGAAAAGATCCTATCAAATAAGAGCAAATGCTTATACCAAATTATAACTTTTTACAGCAAATAATATTATGTGATACCAACTGATGATTTTTAGAGATTAAAGCATTTGGTGTATTGATAATTTTATAAAATGCCGCCACAGTTGAACAAGAAGTAGTCTTTTTTAAGTCTCTGAGTTGAAAAGGTTACACAAATTTCTCATATCTTGTGCTGTTGTACCTTGGTCAACATTTCCATCAGAAAATAAAACAACATGCAATTATAATAGCAGGGAGCACACTACATCTTTTAATTTATAGGACAATTTCTGCTTAGTTTTCAAAGCAATTGTTGCTGTTGTGCTGCAAAGATTGTTAATAAGCAAGGATGCATTGATGCCTCTTATCAGGTGGCAGAAATGGCATTTTTTGAGTATTATGAGTAGGGAAGGTGGGGTACAGTCGGCACTTTGGTGCATTTTCAACCACTGCTACTTTATTTCAAGTCCAAACAAGCTCAAAATTTGTCACACAATAAAGCAACTTTACATACACAATATCCTGCCAAAACATGAAAATAACGCCTTTCAGAAAATATTTTACAATCAATTTAAAAAGAGTGCTTTTCCTGTCAAGTGTGCCCCATGCATGGGGCACACTCGACATGAGCATGGGGTACATCTGACGGTCAATGAAAAGTTGGGTTGCATGCATTGCATAATGTTCACGTGATACCCCATGTAAAACAGGCACTTGCTGACTGCCTCTCCACTTTTTTCACAGTCTAATTACCCACTACCACTGCATGGCAAAACAAATTTGTATGATTACCAAACATTAAATGAAACCAATGCAGTATGCTGAAATCCATGCCTTACCATACAAATATCATGTGCCTCTAAGCACATAAACCTAAAAATTCTCATAGATTAGAATTATTCTGCATTGCCTTCCAATATAACCTCTCAAGCTTTACCTTGTTAAGACTGACCTAGTGGCAATGTGTCGAGTGTGCCCCACTATTTTTTGNCAGATGTGCCCCATGCATATCTAAAAAATACAAAGAAGAAGTACCAACTCAACTTAAAAATAATTTAATATCTGGCATTACCAAACAATNTAGCNCTGCCCTGACTACAACGTCACAAAAACTCGGAACAAAAGATGTTGAATAACGTGGGGAAAACCCAAATCTAAATGCCATTTTATAAATTACTTTTGGGTAGCAAAAACACAACGTGCTCTGTAACTCGTAACAACGGCTGCCTATTAAGGAAAAAATCACTTTGGTACTACGGCTGGTATGAGACTAAATTACCATCGAAACGTTAAAGTTCAACGTTTTCAACATTTTGTATAAATCCAAAAAGACGACAGTAGCCTTAGTTCTACTGTGCCCCACTTTCCCCTATTTTTGGTGGTTTGAATTTAGCGTATGCTTGAAGTCACAGGTTATTTTGAGCTTGACTAGTAAATGGTTGATTTAAGGTAGACTTGTTAAGTGATGTCAAAGTTTTTTTCCAGCTTAGCCAGTATAACTTGAACCGTTTTTTCTTAGCACAGATTTAATCAATTGCGTAGGCTGCTTGCTGCTGTAGAAATGTTTGCGATAAAGTATATGATGAATTATTTCCTACTTTTGCACATTTTTCAAACAACTAGTGTCAATGCAAGATTAGGGCAGCCCTGACTCCTCCAGCCTCAAAGCTTTTCAAAAAAAGTCTCAGACTGGATGCTTTTGTATGCTATGCTCTTGTAGTTAAAAGGACTAATTTTAAAACAAACTTAGTGTTTTAAATCTTCGTGGTTGTTGTTTATAGTTCCATGTATTTCCATAAAGACATGAATGTGAACAAATTCAGGATACCAATGTAACACAAGATGAGGCCCCTATAGGGTGGCATCGTAATGTGCTTTAGATCCAGTAGATATCATTTATGCCTGAGTTCTCATTACTGAATCTGGAACCGTTCTCTCAGAAACTATGTCTGGTTAACAGGAACTATGTCTGGTTAACAGAAACTATGTCTGGTTAACAGGCAAACTTGCCTGTAACACCAATTACCAAGCATTTTTTCGAAAAGGGAAAGTGTGAAATTTTCAAAGGGGTAAACTTTGTAGTTTATTGATGGTGAATGCAGAAAAATCGGTCGCGAAAATAAAGACGTGGGGGCCAACTTGCTTTTGCCTAAATTTTATGTGTTGCCAGCCGTGTCTTCTCAACTTTCAATGTTTTTAAAGTTGTGTATCAGGATCACCGTTTTGCATTTTCTCCTTCTGCTATGTCAGTCATGCCGTTGTCTCAGGAACGTATCCTTGGTGGCCGTATCTTAATCTTTACCAAAACAGGTTATCACGGTTGGCTGACTATGATGGTGTCATCAGAGCCCCCTTTTCAGTCTTGCCTCGGTCACCCCCAACCCTAAACCAAACACTGGTTGTAACAAGTGCTACGTGCTAGCTAACAATAGTGTTAAGAATGTGTTTGTAACCCTGTGGTTCTGCCTCCAACGCAGTTGCAAAAAGTGTCGGTAACTCTGTGATTCCGCCGGATCCAACGCCTTGTAAAACGTTCTGTTTTGTCTGTTTTTATTTACTTGCGTTATGCAGAGTGTGTGTGTTTGTACTATGGATTTCGTGTCTGCTCACAAACAAATGAATTAAATTAAAATTAAATTAAAATAAACTTAAATTAAACTGTACGCGTCCTGAAAATGTTAATTGCATCCGGACTAGCAGCTAGCGATCAGAGTGGTTGCTTACCTTGAAAGTTAACATAGCTTAAACGAAACTAGCCAAGACCTACCATTAGGAGGAAGATCAGTTTTTGTTTATTCTTATTCGAAACCTATTTTTTGATTTGCAATGTTACGGTAGCGCTGACAAAGAAAGGGAATTCGGAACGGCATTTTAAAACATGACACGAGAGCTACGAGAGGGATTTCCATGCCAAAACGCCTTTACATGCCACGAAATTTCGAAAACTGAAAGCGCAGCTTGCAGCACGCAAGTGCATAACGAGAGGATGCAAGGGGGGCACAATTCCCCGGGTGCCAAGTCACTGCGGGGTTGCCGAAAAGTCCCAACCATGTCACAAGTACTTTATTCAACACAATACATTTGCTTCCGAAAAAACTCAGGTTCGAACACAGGGGCGCCAAACTTGCTTCTCGCAACGGGCGCCATCTAACCTCGCTACGCTTCTGGCAGCACGGCAGTCAATCTTCACCAAACCCCAGAGCCCAGTGTAAGNCCGCAACCATTGCCTCCTATCGCGTCTGTCACGTCTTTGGTGAACACAATGAGTCATTNGAAGATAGCGAAATTTTGAAGGAAACCTTTTTCGAAGCAGCAAATAGCCTTTTTGACAACTTCAACAATAAAATATAATTTGTGAAGGCCATAAACGAGTGAAATTCCCACAATGCTTCTACAAGGCAATGTGAGGAAATAGCTGTGTATGTGGAGTGCTTTCTCCTACAGTTTGACGAGATGACTGATATGGTGAATGTCAAACAACTGTGTGTTTTCATCAGGATGGGTTTTAAAGACATGAGCGCCAAGAAAGAGCTGCTCACCATTTGCCATTAAAAGGACACACCAGATGTGAGATTGAGGATATTTTTAATGCTTTTTTGTGGGACTTCTTAACTAGCTGAAATTGCTGCTCTTCAATTGGTGCTGGTGACATTGCCACGAAAGTAAAGCTCCTTTAAGACTTGGAAAGCTCAACTCTTGAAGACGAGATTCTGACATTGCAAAATGAGATTGAGATCAAGCCCAGATAAATATCCGCCCATAGTAGAGAGCATACAGTGCTCTGGGAACTACTGGTGCTGGAGAAGTATCCCAATTTCAAATTTGCAACTTCTTCATGCGAATCTACTTTCTCGCACATGAACATCATCAAGTCCAAGTACAGATCAACAATGACTGATAACCACCTTGTAGCTTGCCTACGCCTTGGAACCAGCTGCTACACTTCAGATTACAAAAAGGTAGCCTCCTCCCAGTGCCAGATCTCCCACTGAAGCTGGAGGCAATTTCAATATTTTAAACTCAGAGACTCACCTTTTTGTATCTGGTTTATTTTTTCTGTTTGGTTCATATCAACATCATTGCTTATCAAACAGATTGATGTGTAGAAAGGAAAAGTTTGTGACCCGACATGTGAGGTCTGGGCGGTATTGCGACAGCAAAAAAGTGTTGGGAAGTGAGCTACTGCTGGCTGGAAACGATGTGTATGGATATGCGATGTTGACACTGGACTGGTAGATCTCAAAAAAAGGTTGGGCAACATTGTCCTAATACAACCTGAAAATGTCAACACTTGAGCTCAGATCTGCATAAAACGTAGCCAATACACTTTCGCAACAAGAAACAATAAAGGTAAAGGAAACGGGAGATAACCAATCGGAATGACTAAGCTACCCAAATAACTGATTTTTTGCTGTTTCGAAAGAGTAGTAGGTTTACCAAACGTTTTATGAATATCATGTTTGCAGTTATGCAACGTGCAATACTTACCGAATAGCCATTGGAGAGGTAATGAATGACAGGATTATCAACATGAGGTATCACCTGGGTACGGCAAATTTCAAAAATTTACAAGTTTCGAAATAACAGCTTGTATTCGGTAGAGTTGTAACTTTGAAAAACGTATGTAATGAAGCTTCGTATCGCTGGGGAACGACATTTTGCCGCGAAAACGTACAAAAAGCAATCAATCAAAAGTATTTCAAAATTTCTGACACACCGCAATGGGCAGTGATGTTGAACTCTTGTTGTCAGCATTCCGATATTTTGTTGAAGATGACGTGACGCACATTTTAAAATTGTTGAAAAGCATTCGATTTCTTGTAAACTGGTTGGTATCAATGTAAATCACAATTGTTTTCAAAACACAAGCCGGTTAAAAACAAGGAAAATGATTTCGCGTTCTGCTGAATTTTGATTAGGATTTGTTCTTTATTAAAAATATTTCAAACAGCATAGGTGCGAACTGTCAGGATTCTGTATCTGCAAGCGTCTGCTTAATCGAGGAAAATTCCACATATTTTTTATAGTATCTGAAAGAAATTCGCAAAGATATGTCTTGGTAGAGTGCTCATTTAAAGGGAAAGGGTTCATCTTAAAAATGTTTGATCTTTGTTGAAAGCTAAATTTACTTGAAATAAGCAAGTGTTTCTAGAAATCTCCTGGGGCAGACAAAAAAACAGCAGCACAGTACCGAAACCTTCCTGAAAAGAAAGAGAAAACAAGAGCAGTTTTGCGTGATGTGTCCGGCTGGAGGCGATACATGGGTTTCTGTGGTTGTCTGATTAAAGATTTTTAATACCTTTTGCAAGAAAACATTAAACCAATATGCGTTTTACTGCCATTATTGCAAAATTGAAAATGAAAACCATTTAATTCTTTATGACCATTTTTTCTTCAATTTGATTTCCACAAAACAAGCCAGGCATGCAAATCTTCTACATTACAGTTTTGTATCTCACTTCGCGAGTTTCCTTTTCACCACTTTTTCCAGGATGCGGAACAATTTCAAACACGTCTTATCTGTATCACTACAAAGATCTGGCGCTTGAGTTTACTTTTTATTTTTTGAACTGCAAATTACTTGCACACTCTTTTTTAGCGGACTGTTGATTGGCTCCCGAAGCACTCAAATATATTTTCAGTGCGACCATTATATATTTTTTTCGCAAAACATAAAATATGACTTCAAACCGCAGACATCTCTTCACAAAAAAAGAAAAAGAACACGATAGTGCTTAGCCTTTTGTGGTCTTAATCAGGAAGATTTTTGTTGCAAAGTACTGCCACCAGACTTTGGTGACATATGACATCCGTGTACTGCAGTTCCCTTGCATCGTTATCAAGAACGTGAGTTCACCGGTAAACTTGTACTTTTAGCGAGCATGAGCCAAAAAAATCAAGTTTGACGGCAAAAATCAGTTTGACGGCAAATCAGTTTGACGGCAAAATCAGTTTGACGGCATTTGTGAATATCATCGGATCAATGCAAAAATGTTTTGACAAGTGTGTTGAAAACAACAGCAGTGACAATGGCAGCAAACGACTCAGATCTGAAAAACAGTTCAGGGTGTGTGAAATCTCAAATTGTGAAGGGAATAATATATTATGGTTACGCGTTGCAATTACACCTTCTGAAAAGCAAGACTTGGGGAACATTCATTGTTATTTTCGAATGAAGCGTAAGGTCTTTTTGCGCCGCAAAAAAATTGTACTTTTTCTGTCAACAAAAGACATTTATTGTGTTTATAAAAACTGACTGCGCCACAAAAATGTGACAGAAAGCCTTTATACAAATATTTTATTAAAAATGCTGCAACTGATATACTTACTTCTGCTATATTTCTGCAGGATTAACACTTTGGCAGTACAGTACAATACATTGTCAAATCACTCATTAAAGTATTTAAATTAGTAAATTTTTTCCTTTGCGTTTAATTCTACTAAAATATTTCATAAGCCTGAAGAAGCGTAACGTGTATTGTATTTGCGTGAAACATGGCAATAGAAATTTTTGGATTAAAAAAGTCCTCATATTTATGCTCTGCGTGTATGAATGGACTTAAGCATTGTTTGAAAAAAGCAAAATCTTCCTTTATAGCTTATCAAAGTCAATTTGTGGGACAAACAATGCAACGTGATGTAAAACTGTTACTTAAATCTCAAGCACCTCTAAAAGTATGTTTCTTCTCCACTAAGAATAACATTGACTTTAAAGCCTCACAAACGTTGAACAACTGTAATAATACCAGACAGTATATCTAATACTTGACTAACGTGTTGAGTTTCTAAAACCAAGCTACCCTATGTGAGAAACTCTTGCATTGAAAGCTTGACTGAAACATGTAACAGAGTCAGAAAACGGAAAAAATCATTGCTAACATTTGCCCTCTAACGTACCTATTAAACTGTTCTTGCTACTGTCTCTCATGCACCTTCCACAGAATAAGCCACATACATTGAATATAGCCGATAAAGGTTACAGGTTTGCGAAGCCTAAAGGAATGAAGTATATTTACAACAAAAAATTCGAAGTTTTGTTTCATTCACAACAAACATGACTGTTGTTGTAACTTGAGTTTGAAAAATTATTACTAAGCTATCCTGCTTATTCCAAACAACATCATGTTTTTTAACTCTGATCGTTTAACTTGCATTGCTGGACAGCAATGAGATATCCTGTTTCTATAAGTGAACATTTTTCAAAAACTTGCAGAAAAATAAGTCATAAGCTCAGGTTTTTACGTTGATTCGATCTTTTCAGAAGTAAGCTTTCTAAACTAACTAGTTAACACAGGCAGCAGAAGTCAAACCAGGCATGTAACAAGACGCGGAAACTAACCACTGAGGAAGCATGAGTGGGTGCTCTTTCCGCAGTTCGCTGTTGGTTTGCTCTGCAGGTGCCAGGAACGTGTGGCTTCTCAGTGTCACAAAACTGTGTAAGCCGTTATGTTTTGCTGGACAAACCCCATTTGTGCTGATACTGTACATAAAGTGCTTGACATTTCTTGATACCATTGTTGTGTTGAGAATTCCATGAAACGTGCCAAGAAAAGCGACACAAATGTAGATTGAAAAAGTTCCAAATGAGGCTAATTTTGAAACTGCAGTCTAAACAAAGATTCAGGTTAAAAACAGTAAAAGATTCCAATGAAACGGCTTTAAGAACTGAGCAAGTCGCAGTTGCATGTTGCTGCAATGGACACCTGTGCATAATAATGAAATCAACATGAAAAAAGTTACAAAAATGATTATCTCTTTTATCTTTTCAACTTTCATTTTTAAACCCTGTAACGCAAAAACGTTTTGCAAAATTATTTTCTGGATATTTCTAAACGCAGTACTTTCCATCCATCCAACTTTTGTTAAAAACTGTAGCAATCAAACACTATTTTAAATCAAGCCAACTAGAAAAAGTTATGAGGTTGTTGGGTTCAAACCTTCGTTGTGAATTTTATGCTTGAATAAGAAAAATGTTCTAACTTTGAAGCTGATGGAATAGAGTAATTATCAGCAATTCCTAAAACAACGCTCACTGAAACGTTTCAGCAGAATATCAAAATATCTTGAAGTGTATGAGATTTGTACAAAACTACTTTTGCTGAAGAGTTTATGCGGCATTTTTTACAAATATTTTATTTTTTCCTTTCGTTTACAGAATGCCTGATCTTCACAAGCAACAAATGATAAGGGAAACATCACTGTCTGTGAATATAACTTGTAAAAACTTTGTTTTGTCATGGAAAACCAGGACATGATTAATAACAGTTACTTTTAGGCTGTTTGAAGTGATGTTATTGCAGGCATCCTTTTCTGTTATTTTTCATGAATTACCAAATTCTGATTTTGATTTTGATAAAGACCAAGTTAAGTTTGAATGAACAAATACAATTTTAATGAAGATTTATTTTGTAAAAATATTTTTGAATTATAAAATGTTGCTTGAAAAACAAAAAAAGCTGGTTTTGACGCAATCTTTCATGTGAAAACTGTTCTCACAACTGGCAAGAAAGAA
>JGI24158J21664_10005344_pt1 | contig 16781 bp, 11 predicted proteins | sample Ectturendosymbi3_FD_21664 | JGI IMG/M metagenome (IMG submission 21664)
TGGTTTGCGTTCCGTTTGTCAAAACATTGATCTTCGCAGGTATCCAGAGAGTGAAAACTGGGTTGTTTTACAAAAGTAGCAGTCAAAGCTTGATAGACAGTTGGTTTATGTATTATGTCATGGAACACTGAATAATTCCGCGGCGAAACTATTTGCTCGCTGTCATCCATGATATCTGGTTTGTTCCAATTACTTGGATGCGATGTCCATTCTATGGAAAATTTGTTTACTGTTTGGCCAACATACTGTTGATTGCATATCACACAAGTCGCCACATAACCAGAATCGTCACCAGAAAGTTTTTAATGGGGGGGCTTTGTTCAGGGGGCTTGACCCTCTATGTTCAGGGCGCTTGATATTCTGTAGCTTGATAAAAACATCACCAATTTCTAGTGCTTCACAATTCAATTTGTGGGCTTGGCGCTTTGTTTGGGGGGCTTGGCCCCCAAAATCCCCCCGCGACGACGGGACTGCACATAACTACCATAGTTTGTACATATTAGGTTTTGGTTCAGTGGGAAGTTTTGTTTCACTATTTGTAAATGTTCGTGAAGCCCATGGCACCATGGATTTGTTGTGTTTTCCATGGTAAACACAAATTGCACAGTGCTTGCAAGGCCTTCACGCACCTTCCATTTGCTTTTTTGTCATGCTTAAAGCAAGGTGCTTGTAGTTGTTAGCATTTGTGCAATTGTGGTAGGACTTTTGTAGGTAACCATTGTTTTCCTGTTTAACCTTTTTTCTCTCTCTGATAAAGTTAGCGGGTGGGTGAAAGATGTAGCCAAACATGATACCAATGAGATCAATTTGAAAGAACGGCTGCACGCCACAAAATGTGACCAGAAAGATGACCCGCAGGTTCGGGTTACAGGATGGTGTGAGATGTGCTAGGTCAAAAATTATCCTCGTATAGATAAGCTACAAGAAGAAACCGTATCAAACTTCCCATTGCATTTGATTAAATGACTACTTGCATACCTTCCTTGAAATGCATGAACATGTTCGTTCATATAGGCAAGATCTTGTGTTGCCCCCTAGCCGGAATTTATCAGGAATGCCAGGTTGGCATTTTAATGCTGACTTGCGCACATCTGGTTTTATTTAAGTGGTTTATCATGAGAAAATGCTGTTTGGCATGTAGGCTAGGTCATAATTTGGCATGATTTTGGCATTTTTAGTAGTGTTGACTGAAAAAACGTCAAAAAGCTTGTCTGCTTTGAACATAAACGTTTAGATTCTTTTCAGCCTGCTTGACGTTTATTAAAGCTATTTGGCATATTGACTAGCGATTTAGCACATTTTATCCGTCTGTTCCTGGAAAGCCTAAGACTTTTTCTATGAGTTTTTGTGGCTGCATTTGTAATAACTATTTTTTGAGTTGCGACATATCTAACATATCAGACGCTTGTGGACCAAATTCAAAGTACAGTAGTTGAAAACTATGACAAGGTGCATGTTCGTATTTTCATATCCAGTATTTTATTGTTTCAAACCTTGTTTTAGAAGCATTTTGTACGAGGAGATCGTACTTTATATAAATTAATTCTACGCTTAGTTCCATAGCAACATTGCATTTCTATCGTTACTCATCAGGGTATTCCTTAACTGACAGCTACCAGCCTGTTTCGGCTTGTTTAGCATGTTTCACAGCTGTTTGGGGCGTTTTGATAAGTAGTTTGGCATATTTGGTTCATCTGGATCTGGCAACCTGGGATTCTACAGATGAGCTGAATTTGTCTTTTGTAAGCTAGACCATTCATGGCACGTAGTTTGGTATTTCGCTATTTTGTGTCCATCTGATACAAATAAAGGCTGTGGGCCCCCTAAAATCCTTCTGTGGACCCCTAGGGGCCATGGACCCCCGGTTGGGAACCACTGGTTTAGTAAAACGTCAAGAAAAAAGGAATGAATAAAATATGTTTAAAAATTATTAATCGTTCATCTAGCCTTCAATGCGAAAGCTGCTTAGTCTCTAATTTCTGTTTGATGTGTGTTTCTTACTCCTGAATTTTCTAGGTATATCGTTTCATTTGTATTTTTCTTGAGTTTCATTTGCGTACATTAAGTACGTTTACTAGTATGTAGTTACGTTCCTTCCTTCCGTTTGTACTTAACATATTATGAGAAACGCTGGGCAGGAATTAATCGGTGCTTCGTTTTCAAAGCATCACGAGACACTGAAAGGCTTTTGTTTAAGAAAAATATCATCATCATCATGGCCCATCCCGTCGATGTCGACGATGAGCTCGGTGCTTCTCCATTTTTTCTGCGTAGCTTGTGGCTGACAATAAATAACCGTAACTCAAAGAGGAAGAAAAACAACAACATAATATTTTAAATGATGCTTAATTAAAATTATAGCTTTTTTCCGAAATGTTTTAGCAATGTGCTTCATATAAAAAGGAACATAGCAGGATCACGTTTGTCCCCGGTCATATCGAATATTATAAAGAAAAGAAAGCTTAATATGGTGCAGCACTTTGTCCAACAACGTCAAGTGTTTTGAAAAATGGACCATGTTTACTTTTATCAACTTCCTGATTTTTTCCGCCATCTGTGTAGAAGTAGAATAACGTTAAGCAACGGTTGCACAAGGATGTTAATTTGTTGAAAAGTCAATTTGCGAACTTACCATACATGTGAGGACAGTAAAGGATTTTTGTTTGTGGGTGTCACAGACAAAGGCTTCTGTTGCGTGATCTGGAAGTAAAGGAACCATTGAAGGACATCAACGCGACGGACATTATTTTTTACCAGTAAGGCTTCGCGTGCACACTTGTATTCACTATATTTTACGATAATTAGAAACGAAAGTTTCGGATAAAAAGTGCAACAATGTTTTTAATATCGGTGCGCCTGCCGACAGATGCGTCACTCCTGCAGGATTAATATATCAGCTTGGAGAAAAATTTCAAAGTTCTGATATTCTGCAAATACTTTAGGTAATGTATGTTTGAAAATACCAAGTCAAGAGCGTGTTTTCCAAGAGTGTTTTGCCAAGAAACGTAAAGTGTTCTAAAATAACAGCTTTTTGCCAACCAACCTAATATTTTAAACAATGTACAACACTTTAAGACTTTTCTTTAAGGTATATTAGTTCAAGAGGAAATTCATACATCACGCAGACCTTCGTGCTTTTCTTTGTTTATTTCAAGACATTTCCATTTCAGTAGCGGACGGTTGCGATGTTTACGTAGCAAAACGCTACTGTTGTGCTGTGATACCTCACAAACGGCGCCACGATTGACAAGCCGTGACGTTATTTTTGTTCTTTGTTTGTAAAGAAATATGTTAATTTTACGTTGAAAGCATGCTTGAATTTTTTTGCAAATTAAATTCAGAAAAAATTTTGAACGTTACTTCAGAACAGCTTCGAGACACAAGTAAGGGCAAAAAATTTCGGATGCATTTACATGACTTCAAAGTGATACAAATTACATCACAGCGTAAAAATAACCCCCGTTCACCGTCGGCCACAATATACTGCTCTCGCCGACAGATGCTCCTTGGCAGGCGCGGAGTGAGTTTGAAAGGTGATGAAGTGCAGGCAAACAACCTTACCGTAGGCCTGACAGAACCCACCCTCAAGCACATGCACAATAACTCTTGAAATGGTGTATGATGCCTCGGCGGCAAGGCTGTCAGTTTGAGTGAGATCCTCCGCACTAGTGCTCGCCGACGCTTTGCCGAGCTCTTGACAGATGTTGCCCTGACTCACAACTGACGTCAAACCGAAGCGCCAAGCGACGCTGCCGAAGCTCCCAGTGACGTAATGTTTATACCTTGGCCAAGTGGCGAATAGTTTCTGGGGGACATCACAGACAAAAACAAACGCCTGTTGTACACCGGCTTCTAGATAACAATCTAGATTTTTGCGTGTAGCTGGGACCGCAATAGCGATAACGGCTTATGTTTTTTCACCAAGTATGGTAATGCACTATTTTCAACAACCTACTTTGTTACATCTGTTTATGCAACTTCCAGGCCATACCCTGTGCTCAAAAATCGCGATCAAAGCAAAAAGACAGCGGGATTGTGAAGCGAGTGCCGTCAGTAAATTGTCTGAAATCAGTACAATAATTTCCGACTCGGAAGAACGTCACTGATTTTGATTCTGCTTATCACTGCCTTTGGCCTTGTAATCTTGGCGGTTCCAACCTTGTACATTTTAAAACTAATCTACTGTTTGATTGGTACAATTCGCTATTTTCGCCACCTTGCTTGAGTTAATAACTTCCTGCTACATGTGCAACCCGCTCTGTTATTTTGATTCTGGTGCAAATTCGGACGTTAACGCTATCCCAACTCTTCGGATTAAGACCTCGGTGCGATATTTTCAGCCGCAGTCAAGTGTTATTTTTCAAGGGCCATCCGACATACACAAGACCCCGCTATTTTACTGCATTTTCAGTTATTGGTTATAAAGTACAAATTTTTGTTGAGCTCCTGACTTTGTTGGCAAAGCAGCTTCTTTTCATCAAAACCTTGATGTGTCCTTATACCGCACACGTGTCACTCCGTCTTTAACTTACGGCTTGACACGAAACATCTCTGCGACAAATTAGTGAACCATCTCTTTGCAGTAAGGAAGCTCGAAATGGGCATCACAACCTAAAAAAGTTACGTAGTTCCAAAACAAATATTACTCGCGCAAGAGGTTTGCACCCAAAACCTAAGGATACAAAGCCTTACGAACGGATGCGAGGAGCACGTTTGTGGAATGTTTTTGATTGTGGTTTGTATAGATTTGGTTTATTTGGTTTAGGCTTGCTGCATGAAAAACATGTATCATTTGGGGTTAGTGGTACTGACAAAATAGGAAAAAATCTACAATAGAATGACAACGAGTGCAGGTGCATCTTCTTATTTCAATGTTTTTAGAAATCTGTGCAGTGCGAGCATTGCAAGGTTGAATGATCACTGATAACGTCACACAATCAACCAAACAAAATTCAGGCAGTACGCCTAGATCGGACCCCCCTTTTAAATTCGTTCCGTCTAACCAGCAATAAACACCACCACATCATTCAGCGAAAAGACCGAGTAGAACACCAGGAATAAAACAATTTTGAAAAATCCCTGTGAACTGAAATGCAGCATATACACATTTTGGGGGGGGGGCAATTTATGCAATCCTTGTGCAATGTCATATCGGTCTATGATATTGCATGAGGAACATTCTTCGTGCAGTCCGTTGTGGGCAGAAGAATTGTCCAGTGTTCAGAAACGAATTACTATGCCATAATGTGTCGCACACTATAATGAAAGTCAAGAAAATAATGTAAGGGCAGCGATATCAGCCTAGGCCGACTGTTGTAAAAACACTACGATTTTGCAGAACTCTGCTAAAGATCAACCATGAGCTATGCATTCAATAAATAAAATTCGGCATTGCAAAAAGCGACATACTTGTAAGAAACTATGCATTGTGAAAACTTTTGAGATGTAGTCATTTTCACTACGTTTCTTCACCACCTGTTTGCCACTGATGGCGTGACTCGAGTCAAGACTCGTTTCGAGTCACGCTTTTTTGGGGACTCGACTCGAGCCACGTTAAACCAATGTTGCGATGACTCGACTCGATTCACGTTTTCTACCGAATGACTCGACTCGAGTCACAATGAATGACTGGACACTCGAGTCAGAGTCATTACTACAAATATCTAAACGTCTTATTGACAAGTGCAGTTGGTTTGCGCACAAACAAATGAGCTTTTCTTGCTTCGGTGACGCATGATTAATACTGGGGCAAATTTATGAACAACTTGGTGTGAACATTTTGGTATTTAGCAATGAAGTAACATTGGGAAATTGTTTTATTTTATTTTACTCGGCATTGACTCGAGCTTGCACCAGGCCCCTAGCCACGGGAGGCATTCCGGGACACTGGCCCCTAAACTTGTTTGTGCCCCCAAATTTTGTTGTGCCCAGAAAAATTTATTTCAGACATATAATAAAAACAAAAGTCTTGAACCCCAAAAATGTATTTTGTCCCCAAAACCTTAAAACCTGGCTACGGACCTGGCTTGCACACCAGTGACTCGAAATGAGTGGACAGTTTTGTGACTCCGCTCTGATTCGAAAAATTTTAGATGACTATGACTCGAAGGGCTTGTGACTCGACTTGACTCGTTACTCGATAAATATGTCTCGAACACATCACTGCTGCTCATACACAAGGAATCAGCAACACAGGCGAAAGATTTGATGGAATAATTCTAGAGATGATCAAACTAAAATGCCTTTAGGGCTTTACTTCCATACTTGCGTTTCAAGTCAAACATGCCGGACAATTTCGTATGGGTGTAGATTGTGGAGTTGTTACCTCCCCCAATTACACATACATCCGCGGTTGCTGGGCGTGCTCCCAGTTTGTTTTTGGCTGCGTAATTTCATAGTATTTTGGAATGGAACAAAAAATGCGAATGAACAGACAAGTTTGTCAATAAAGCCATGGCCGTCCGTTGAATGTGGCGACACTGATATCGAATGAAAGACTTTTTGAAGTTTTGTTACAATAAACCTCTTGATTTAATCAAGGAGTGCTTCATGGTGAACAAAAAGTGTATCCAGACTAAGCAGCAGTAAAATAATCAAAAAATACAAGTTGATACAGCGTTTGAAAAGAAGTATAGGCACACGCTGCCTGGCTACTGTAAACTGCAACTGACTGCAGTTGCAAATTACAATATTTTGCATTTACCACAATGCCTCTAGTGTTAAAAAAACTATTTTAATAGACGCCCTCATGGTGTTGCGGTCGATAAATTGCCCTTGACCCGCTCCAGATGGAAAAGGACAAGAACCGAGTTTGCAAAAAAGAGCTTCATTAGTATAATGGTATGAAGCACTGAACACATGCAAGCTTACGTACCCTTTCTGCGGCTGCTGCACTGCACTAGCAACAACTTTTTAAGCCTACCCAGGAATTTTGAAGGCTTTCTTCTGAGGTGGCAGGTAATTTCAGAAAACAAGGTCATGAATTTTCGCCATTTCGCCTGCCGTGGAAAGTCCCGGGAAGAGGAAATTTATGAATGGTTAAGTGCAGTGTGCTACAAGTAAAACAAATGCCTCATGGAAGTGGTGTTTTGCACTAACTCGGAAGAAGTCGCGAGCTTGCATGCTTTGATCACGAGGTGTGAAAAACATGGGCATGCTTCTCGCAGGTGACGTGACGCTTGCTCGAATGGACGAGGCCTATCGGTCACTTCCGGACTTTTTTGATGGTCCATCCGGTCGCTACCCTGTGAATGCTTGGCATTGTGCTTCATTGCCGCTCTTCCTTTCCTTTGCACAAACTTGACACTTTGGCATTTTGGCCTGCAGTGCTTTTCTTGTGGTTGAACTTTCCTACTGAAAAACAAAGTCCATCACTTCAGCATATATTCCAATCTGGGGGTTTTTGTTGCACTAAAAGCAGTAAAAGAAATGGATAAAGAGCTTGTTTATTCAACGATAGTTGTGAGCATGTACGAAGAAATTCATGGTTTTGTACGTTTTTTAAACTATTGGACAAACGTGTGATTTCGTTTTCTTAAAGGGTCTTCACCTATTACCTCAAAATTTTAGGGAAGCATAAAAGTGTAAGCTGTCGCAACACAAAATGCAGGAAAAATTTTATTATCATATGTATGCTTCTTCTTCTGCGATAAGCAAAAATGAAAAACAGTTAAATATTGTACTTTCGATTGAAAACATTTTCTGTTATGCATCAAACAAAAAAGTGATATTTGATGTCTGCACATAAATTCGCGGTGTTCAGTGAAGAACGTTTATGTCTACAATTACATGACGTGGTTGGATTAACCAATTGAAGTTGCTGTCAAGCAATTCAAGCTCCAGCCTGTCAGTACATGTATAAGGCATGCCATATATACATTCACAACTGTTGCTAAACTTGACCTTCGATAAATACGGAGTTGTCGGGCAAGAAAAATGCAAAAATATATTTTCATTTTCCAAAGCCTTATTGTTCATAAATTTGGGGAGTTCGGTGCCTCTCGGGCTCCAGGCACAGAACGCTACTGAGTATTACCTGTGGGTTCACAAAGTGCATTTCTTCTACAGTAGGTTCCGGGGAAACAGGCCGTAGGAGGCCACGAATCACCTTTCGGTTTTCAGCAACCTATGGTTGTTTTGCTCGGACTACACCAGGGGCTCGCAACCTTTTTAAGCATGTGGCCCAATTAATGAAGAAACAGAGAGGCCATGGCCCACCGACTGTACCACTTCTCCAATGTGACAACTTTCGCACATGCACAGAGCAGATATAAAAACAGCATTTAATAACACGTTTGTTGCAATCAATGTGAAGGTTGAGCCTGTTCGTTGTTAGAAAGCATAGATATTCGAGGCTCAGTACATGATGATGTACAGATCAAGTCATCTTCCACAAAGCCTGCTTCTAGATTTCGTTTTCATGACAAGAGCCGCCCCTTCGCCTCAAAATACCTTCAGCAACTGTACATTGCGCACAGTGTGGTAGGCTACATGGAAATTTCAATGTCGCAACAGTTTCTAACACATGACAAAAAAGAGGTTATCACGACATTTGTAGCTCAGGAGCTACCTCAGTTTTCAATTTAAAGGTTCATCTTGCAAAACGTACTCATTTTCAGTAATACTAGGTCGTGGCCCATCAAAAAGTCTTCCGTGGCCCACAGGTTGAGAAACCCTGGTCTACACCAAGGCTCAACCAAGCCAGGTTGGAGCTGCAATCACATCACCTGGTCGTAGGCCGGCCTCTAGGGCATGGATCCTGTGAATGTAGCCAGGGGAGTCGTCTCGCAAACTTTTCTTAGAGCATTTTGGTCACGTGACCGAAACATCGTAGCTGCGATCTTTTTGTTCGGAAAATTGGTCCGGTTTTCACGAGTTTCAAAGCCGCGCATTTTGTCGGGTACCCCGTTTACTCTTCGAAACAAAAACATCTCTGACGCCTATGCTTGAAATAACGGTCTTTTTGTCATAACAAAGATTGATAACTGCAGGTAAGTAATGGAACAAAGAGCGATTTAAAATCGGAAAACATAGCGATGTTTTAATTAGGCTACTCCGTTTTTTTTGACGAGCGAATGATGAAACTAACGCAATTTTGCGTTTGGTTTAGAAATGGCTATATCTTGCCGTGATAAATAACTTAAAAATTGTTTGAAAGCAAGCAGTTGTTGAGTTTTGAGGAAAAAGTGAATTTCTTTGGATTGGCTTTACCTTTTTGATATTTTGAAAGTTATGTGTGAAGCGCAATTCGAAGAGAACCTCTTAGGGTGTTAAGACTGCAAAAAGAGTTTTGGTTTGATTTGAGTGTTTATTGTTTCCATGTACAGTAGTTGCTACAAAAATTTGATTGTTTCAGAGTGATTCAGTGCCGATTTAACCAACTTATGATAGGAACACAACGTACTTTTCATCAAGACTCCCGTGAAGATACTCCTAAATACTCAACAAAATTTTTGAGTTTCGAACTTTGCTTTCAAAAATATCGGATCACAATGCAAAAACCACGTGATTAACAAAATTCCAAACCTACAAAAGCTTATTAACTATTTTGGTCTTCAATGAATTTCATTCAAACTTTTAAAAAGAGCGAGCAATTAAGATTATTTGAGCATGATGAAAAATACCAAGTGATATTGGTTCGCATAAAATTATTTCTATAAAGCAGCTGGAGAAACGTGTTGGCAGAACCTTTTGTGATTTGCTCAACAGCGATATCTACCGAGTATATCTGGTGATTCTTCTCAATGCATTTGCCGCTAAAAAATGAAAGGAATTTGTTTTGTGTTTATTAAATTCTTTGCCGTCACCTTCCAACAAGCTGTTCATCTAAAACCCATTTCACATGATTTGAGATTGTCACTCTGAAACCAGTTTTTTTCCCCGCTGCGTTTGTGTTTACATAAATAAACTTCTCGCGGTTTTTGCGTTACCATACCGTTAACACTCGCTCTCGAGGAAAAATGGCGCAAATTTTGTTGCCTTTTGAATTGTACGCCTTCCCAGTCACTGTGTTTTTAAATCGCGGTCTTAGTACAGTATTTGTGCCACCAGTGTCTGTAAAGTTTTTGACTGATCGTTGCGATTTCAAGGGCGTACGCAAAGGGGATTTTGGGGTTGAAGCCCCCCCCCTTGAGCTTGATATTTTACAAAAGCTTTATCACTTGCGCGCAAAGGAGATTTATTGTTTTCGCATACTCTTTGCTTGTTTGTCGACTTAATATAAATACCACGGAATGAATTTGCATGCAAACTTCAAGGAACATTGTAAATGGGCTAAACAGTAATAATTATAGGTTTTGATGGGAATCTGGATTATCGCCTGCATCCAGAAACTATCTCACCACTTTTTGCAGACCTTTCGTCCAGCTACGCATGTTTAAGATTGTCTTCCGCGGTAGTTCACTTTATCCCAAGCAATTGTCTTTGTTTTGCCTGCTATGGCTGAGCAGCGCAAGCGCTGACCGCATTGGCTAGATTACCAATTTCTGTAGCATGATAACACTGTTGCACGAGCTCAACAACAGCAGTTGTTAACATAGAAGCATTCAGGCATTTGCTAATGTCTCAGCAGGGAAAAAGGAAAACTAAAATCTTGCTGGACTTCTATACATGACAAAAAATCGAAAGTTTACTATTAAGCGCATTCTCAATTCTTGTGTAGTTTAGCAAGATCCGATCTTGCAAGCCGGGGTGTGCGTCAGCCAATCCAGCCGCACACTTTCTGTGTTCCACTGCTCGTATTGGACAAGACATTAGTGCAGCCTCATTTAGCAGTTGTAAATTGTTCCGACGCGGCGATGATGGTGTTTTACCCCCCGGTTTTAACCCGCAGCTTGATATTTTTACAGTTATGAACTGCTGTGTCATCTTCTTCATCTTTCTTTCCATTCAGTACTTGTTCCATTCAAATAAGTCTTTCAGTGCAGATTTCTTCAGCAACGTTAGAGAGCTTGACCGGGGTTATTTCATCATGGCCAGTGTGTTGCAGGAAAAAATTCGTTGTATTAAAGTTTCACCACGTGATCAGCCTCCGCTGTTTCAGCGATTTGGTAAACGTAGTCTACGTAGAAGCAAGTTTGGGTAGAAGAATACTGCACCGGGGTGAAGTTTGAGACTAATAAATTCCAAACGCCTAAAGTCCAGCACAAACACCCAAGTTGGCCTGGAGCCAAAGCTTGAGTCAAAACAAAAACAAATATCATACAAATCATCTAAACAAAGTGAATTCAATACCATGTAGCCTACCCCGTGCAAACTAGAGGCCTGCATAGCTTGGTCCAGATCGTGGGCAGGAATTTTTGTCGAATTTCAAGACCCGTTTATCGCTGACAATACCGCAAATGTTGGCCTATGGACATAAGCGTACGGATGCGGTCGCACCCCCAACACTAAAAAATTGGTCATTATTTGGGCAAAAATTTTCAACATTTGGGCAAAGGATACAGCTACATTCACGTGTAAGTGAGGTAGTGTCTATTTTCCCAACTAGGGTAAATTAATGGTCAAATCAACGGCAAAATCATGGCTAAAACGGCAAAATAGTCTGAGACTATTTTGCCATTGTTTTTTGCCCCTGATGGCAAAATAGACACTGCCCATGGGTGAACCGGAATCATGTGGTAATTCCAACAGCCTTCATCAAATTTGGGCCAACTAAAAAAGTTCATTCGATTTTGGGTAAAATTAGAAACATTTGAGTAAATTAAGAGCAGTTGGGTGTGGTCCAACAGCTTCAATTAAATCTGGGCAAATGAGAAAAGCTTCATTCAAATGTGGATGAAAATAAAAACATTTAGATAAATAGGGAACAATTGGGTGAGGTCCATCAGTCAAATCCAATTTTTGCAATTTGCAACAGCTTCATTCAATTGTGGGTAACTTCAAACAGTCTTGTTCAAAGCTGAGCTATATAGAGTAACTACATTGAAATTTTAGTACATTTAGAAATGTCTGGGTGAATTATAAGAGCTTTATTCAAAGTTCGATGAAATTAGAATCATTTGGGTAAATTTTAACAATCTCAATAAAATTTAAGCAAATTGGGACAACTTCATTCAAATTTGGGTGACGTGAGAAATGTTTCCATAAATTGGAAAAATTTGGTTAATTCCAACAGACTAAATCAACTCAGGCCAAATGGCAATAGCTCCATTCAAATTTCGGCCAAGTGGAACAGCTTTATTCACTTTTGGGGAACTTCAAACAGCTTCATTTCAATTTGGGTAATATAAAACCACTTCATTTAAATTTGCATACAGTTACAAACATTTGGGCAAATTCCAACAGCCTCAATCATATTTGGGTGATTGAAACAGCTTCATTCAAACTTGAGTACAATTGGAACCATCCGGGCAAATTGTAAGTCTCATTCAGATTTGCATGCGAAGTATATTATAACTATTTGGGCAAATTACAATGGCCCAAATTTAATTTGAATGAGGTTGAATGAAACAACCTCATTCAAATATGGATAGAGTTAGAAACATTTTAAAATTGGGAACATGTAGTGGTGACCCACCATTCCGATTGAATTAACACTAATATTTGCAAACCTCTAGCTGTTGATGCTGTAGTGTAAAGTGTACAACTAAAATGTAGCTGCAAAATGTTTTGTGGTAGTAATGTGGCGTAGCTGTGATAAAATGATACTGCGAAGTTTTCGTGTTTCAAACTTCCTTGATGTTGTGAGATTTGCAAAAGTTAATCTGTTACCGGGAAGTATTCATGAACAGAACTAACTACGTAACTGCAGCGGTAATATATTGTGTGGTAGTAATGTAGCTGTGATTTCATACTGCTTAGGTTTTCATATTTTCTGTTTGTTTCATGCAATGAATTCCCTATGTTGCATCCTGACAACTTTTAATGTTTCAATTTAATGCTGTGAAGTGAAGTCTTCATGAACAGTAGCAACTGTACTATTTATTGCCCTGCATAATTCACTAACGCTAGTGCAGTCCAGTGAAGCACTGCTATTTCTATAAAATATTCTTGTTGAGGTTATAAGTCAGTTGTCATTGGAAATGTGCATTTGCACACATTCCTTGGTAGTTGACCATATAGGCTGCAGTATTTGCCTGTATCAGTCCAATACTGCTATTTTTTGCTTAACATACTGTGTTCAGTACACATTTAACTGTCTAAACTGGAGTGGATTTTTGGTTTTCATAATATGACTTTAGAAGCTGTAAACGTGCAAGTTGTAGCATTTTATGTACAACACATTGCAGTGAAGATTGCCTCGTGTGGAAGGCTAAGCTATATGCTATGTATTAAATTTATCTTACTTAAGAGACTTGACTTATTTGTAGCAGTGTAATACTGTAGATTGTAACCTGATATTTTACTTCTTTTCCAGATTGATTGCGATTGTGGCTAACACAAATGCACACATCTATGCTAGAAAAGAATCTTAGCTATTAGGATGATCGTGTTGAAGGAATAAACGTAGAACATATATAAAAACTTGAAAATGAAGATGCTGAACAACACCTTCCACGCGTGGTGGGATGAATAGCAATTGTAGGGGCATTTTATTCTAATTAAACTAACATTTTTCAACCAATAAATATTACCATTGTTCACATGTGGCGATGCGAAATATTGATTGCCAGTTGAGGGCGTACGGCTTTGAACCCTGGTAATTGGTAATTAGGCATGCAGACACCTTAATTTGTTTACAATGGTACGTTTCAGTCTTAACATTATGACTTGCTGTATATACGCAATTTGGAAAGAACAAGATCAAATTTGGGCAAAATTTTTTTGCATCCCCAAAAATATGCACTCCCGTACACCTATGCCTATGGATGACATGACTTTTTGAATGACGTACCCTCCCAAGCATTTGTGATGAATCACATGAGTCAAAGAAACTATTCTGCAATAGTGTTTGTCGTGCTACTTGTTTTAAGTCATGGTAAATTATAGGGAATTGATTAAACTTTAACCCGAGTGAACCAGGTTGAGTAGCTTGTTTGTTCATCCATGCTGGAATGGGCCGCTCAGTTGCACGAGTCGTGGTGGACAGAGCTGAAAAGTTCCAACTGAGCGGGCCGTGAGCCAGGCTGGGTTGAACCAGGACTGGCTTGGCTATAATAGTCGGCCCGTGTGGGCCTCTAGTACACACACTCAATAGAAAAATAAGGGATAATCCAATGTTAGAAGTGCATGAGATTGTATTTTGCAGCTGTTTTAACACACATTTACCGTGTGGGAATCATCTACGCAAACTCTAAAGCTCTTAACTTGAAAAAACTCAAGGCTAGATTTCGTTCTATTCCCAGTTTTCATTCATGGTGCTTTCGTCACACTCTGGACCCCTTGGTTTCATCCCCTTGATGTTGCATGAGATGCAACACTTCACGAAGAGTAGGTTGCTTACAAAAATGGTTGTTTGCTGCCATCCAGAGAATTAAAACAAGTGCGTAACTGAAATAACATATCACTCATGTTAGGTTTGTTTAAAAAAGAACCAGAAATTTACTGCTTTTCTTGAAAAGACGAAATAGCTCACATTGTCATGACTTGAGTTATAATCAATTTGTGAAAAACCTTACTGTGACCACATATCCATTTCATTACACCTATAACAAACAATACACAAACGTATGATTTAAATCAAATCATAGCCGGCATTAGTAAAAACCGCCAACCACATGCTACGATTTCATTTGAATCGATGTGTTATTGTGTTGTTATTTCTTGTGCGACTTTGCAAGACACTCAAGTTTCACTCTTTTCCTAGCCTGTTTGCTAGTCAATATTTTTCATTTGTTTTGAGGTCAGCAGAGCTTCGAAGAAGGAAAGGAAACGGTGGGTTTATAACCCAATTTAAATTCCTTTCCGAATGTTTGAAAGCTATTTATTGATTGTAAATTGTAAGGGGTGCGAGGTCTGAACAAAATTTGTGAGGGGCAAGAGTAAAAAATGTTTGGAAACCCTGATCAACGTCGTTGCGTCACAAAAATAACATAATGTACAAACTACCGTGGGAAGTAGCAAAGTTTTGACACTCGTGGGGTCGATTTTAGTTTTTGCCGTTGTGTTGGTATCCAGTTGAAGGTCAAAACCGAAAACTAAGGAAGAGTGGTCAGGTTGACACGAGGGCCCTAATGGACAGCAGGTAAGTGTTCTGACTTCGGTTACATAAGTTTTCTACATGCGTAGAGTCATGAAGCCAAGTTTTGATTATTGCACTAGACGTTACACCTCAGCTGCCACATTAAATGGCATAGCTATCGAATTCTGCACACGTGAGTTATACACATAATTTAAAACAAACTAGCAGTTTCGACCACATTCCAGTGGTTTGGGTCTTACATACGAGACGTTTTGTCTAAGCGTAACTTCCGTTACAAATGTACGCGATTTCAGTCAAACAACTTTGTAATGATTAATCCGGTCTGTCTATGCCTCGGTTAAGTTGTCTCGTATTACTTCTTGGTCACAAGTGTAAGGCAAAGTAGAAGTTCACAAAAAGTCGCTTTTGCCTCATAGTCTGGAATGCCGTTGAAGAACGGATTTTTTAACAGACAGTTGAGATGTTGTGTTCGGTTGACGGTAAATTCATTTTCAAAGTCGTCTTTAAAAATTTTTGAATTATGCCAATCAGCCACATCATGCCAGCCAACTTGTTAACAACCCACAGATTGTGTTCCTGAGGCAGTTGACTTTGGGCGTTTGTTGCCTAGATGCCTTAAACGCGTTTTTCTTTCCTACAGAAGACAAAACGGCTTCTGTTTCGCACTAGAGCTATAGCTTACAGATCTTACTTCGGAGCTGTCTGAAATCTACTTGCGATTTGGAGTGGCTTCTGGTGGAGGCACCTAAAACACGAGGTAAACTTTCTTTCTGCTAAGTTTTACACGCGACAACACGGATCAACTAAACAACACCGTTTTTTTTAACCCAAATGAGGTTTACTGACTACTCAAAATAAACAGCAGCTGCTCTTCCTACAGTCATATCGCACGATAGAAAAATAAACATAGTAAGATGCATGGCAAGGTCAAACAAAAACCGTTAAATCACTTGTGCTACGTAACGGCAATATGTGCTTTATGACGACAGGGCGCAGAAATTTTCAAGATTTCGATGTCGAGCAGAGTTGGTTTTCATTGAACGATTATCTTGCGCAACAAGCGATGTCACGTGATTTAACCACTCAATTTTTCCAGGTGCGCTCGAACGACAGAAAATACATGGCGCGTGTCGAAAGATTTTTGACAACTTCATTGCCAGCAACCGGGGTTACAGCTCGCTGGTTTCGACGCAGAGAAATCCTTTAATCTTAAGAGCTTACGTCGGTGTGAGACGCGCGAACAGTCTATTATAGATTACCGCTTTTAAAATCGTCCTATCACATCAGTGTGGATATCTACGACGTTTACTCGTCGTTCATGCTTACCTCGAGCAGCGCAGTCACGTGGCTTAGACACATTTCTTGCAAAGCATTGAGCACTAAACCAGTCTGCTGCGTCCAACGGGTCCGCTGTTGAGAGCGGTTTCCGCATTGGCGCCAAACCTCTCCAAACAGTCAAACTTCGTTCACACCATAAAAAAATAAACATGAACGACTCGACGCCACTAAAGGCCGACAAAAAATAAAGCTTTAGCGCTGTCTTCCAGTTAAGCTAACTTTCCGTAGCCTGCATTGCGCAGCGTCAGGTTCACCTAGCTCAGGCGTGTGCAACAGGCGGCCCGCGGGCCACAACCCGGCCCGCCAAGCCATTTAGTGTGGCCCTTGCCAACACTCTGATTTTTCTCCATCATGCATGAAA
>JGI24158J21664_10005347_pt1 | contig 16777 bp, 5 predicted proteins | sample Ectturendosymbi3_FD_21664 | JGI IMG/M metagenome (IMG submission 21664)
GCATACAGCGAATGGAAGTCATATGGGGATTGAGTCCTAACAAATGATGAGTACTTTTTTTTGATATGTGATAATGGGAATTTAAGCGATTCATGAAAATGGTGTGGTTGGCTGAAGATTTAATTTCCAGTGGTAGAGAATTCCGCAAGCTGGAAGCCTTACGGAGGAAGAAGTAGGACAAGGATTTTTTTAAATAGTGGTATTTGAACATTTTGATTGTGACGTAAAGCATACGGAACAAACGCTTTGAACGATCTGAAAGTACTGGCAGGAAAGCGGCAGGGTACCATATCAAAAATTAATTTGGATACATAACAAAGCAGAGATATTTTTCTACGTAAATTTAAGCTTGTGAGGTTTAGATCGGCTAGTACATCGTTGGAGGATGTAGTTTTAAGACAACCTAGTATTATTTTAGCAGCGGAGAAGATCCTTGAGGAGCACCACAATTCGTATACTTAAGATCCGAACGAGAACAGCCCAAAAGAACGACTTGAGAAAGACGGAAGAGATAAGAGGATAGAAGATTTTAAGAGAGATCCGACAATCCCACGTTGCTGCAATTTAAAGATAAAGCGAATATGATCAACACGATCGAAAGCTTTAGATATGTCAAGGAAAACTATTGTTGAAGAGATATTTGAATTGTAGGCTTGGTGCAAACTGGGACACGTACCAAGCAATGAAGTTAAGGAAAAATGTTTTTTCCAAAAGCCAGAGTTGTCAGGTATTAACAGTTTATGTTATTCTAGGTAGCAATAAACATGCTTATGAATAAATTTTTCGAACACTTTTGAAAGGGAAGGCAACAACACAATTGGACAGTAGTTTTGAACAACTGTTTGAGAAGCGGTTTTATGAAGTGGAATTGCAGTAGCAGTCTTCCAAGATGTAGGGAACACCTCTGAACACAAAATTAGGTTAAAAATAAGACTGAAAGGAGTAGCGAGCGATTGGCTGCAAATTTTTAGGATTCGATTGGGCAAATTGTCAAAGCCTTTGCATCTATTTGGATGTAGACTTCTTAAAACACGAAATACTTGAAATGGATCAAAGGTTGGAGAGAGTGATCGATGGTCAGTAAGAAAGTGGAAATGTGGCAATTTATTTATATCATAAGCAGGAGAATTAGAAATTGAAGCAAAATATTCATCGAAAAGATTGCACTTCACACATTCATCATGCACAGATTTTCCATTTAGAGTTTGTGGGTAGTTGCATTGTTTGTTTGGTTTCCAGAACTGATTTAAAAGGCTCCAGTAATCGGCATGAGATGTATTAGTGGTGTTTAGTTTATTTATATAGCTCACGTTATAACTTTGTTTAGCCAATTAGTTTTTGCGTTGGATCAGATTTCTAAGTTTGTTACAGAGACGTTTGAGCAGGTTTCTTGCTCTCAGGTCAAGTTTCTCGAACGCTTGATGTGGTGAGCGTGAGAAGCTGCTAGTGTAGACAGCAGGAGACTATGGAAAGCAGCATCCTGCAGGCGTGATCTTTCATCATTTGATAAGACTTGACATTGCTATGACACCTTGCAAATTGCAATATCATTGGCCTCCGTAATCCTACTTACGCTACGTCGGGGTTAAGATGCAGACATTAATATCTATATTGCTATTTCGTTTTATTGCATTTGAAATGTGAAGACAGAAACTGGAGTTGGGATGTTGAGAAGATGATGCTTTCCAGTGATCGAAAAATCAAATCAGTTTTTTGCTAACGTCTTAACTCAGTCATCGTCTCTTTGTCTGCACTGACAAAACTGAAGAGAAACATAAAGTAGTATTATTTGGGACTGACATACATCTTCCTATTTCAAATAATAGGGCATTTCCTCCATTCGGTCTTGCCGTAAAAGTGGTCGACCTCTTTTTATTCTTTTGTCAAGAGATTACAGTCAAACAAAAAGAAATCAAGTAGTCACACTTTCCTGCTACGAAGCGCCAACCACATATTCAATCTTATCACAAGCACTTTCGTTTGATGACCTAAAGCCACAGGTCGTCCTTGAAATATAAAGCTGCGATAATTTAACAACCTACATTGCGTCAGCACCATTCCTTGGCCATCTTCCCAGCTAGTATTGGAAGAGTAGGCTCTTCAAATTAAGGTTGGTAGGTAATAGAGACTTGGTGCTACTGTGTCATTAAAGTACACAAAGTAATTTGAACACTCCAATTACCGTCGATACACAAATTTTGTATTTGCGCATTTTAAATTTGGCGCGATAATTGATTGCGAACTTGTTCTACCAGTCAGGAATATCTAAATCAATTTCTCATGATGCGTTTTTCAAACTAATCAATCAAGTTCTCATTATCTTTCAAAAGTGTATTGAAGCTTGCTGCACAATCTTCATTTTGTCTTCACCACATCCTAGCATCTCATGGTTTTGTTTCTAAAACTACGGTCAGTTCACGTTGTGTATTTGCTCGAGCGTTGTTTTTCGATTCTAAACTCTTCATCACAGCTTTACCAGAGACTAGTCAGATTTTGTTTAAAGATCAGATGTAAGCTGAACAACACGATTCAAAACAAACAGTTGTTCGTCGTTAAGATGCTTAGAAAAATAAATCAAATACTCATTGCGTTTTTTCAACTTTGTGTCGATAATCAACCGATGATATTGAATAAGATTGTTTAGCGCTCATCCAATCTTCTTTCGATTTATAAAAAGTTGAAGTGTTTACCTTGAACGTTATGAAAACGTATAGGCATACCTATAAAATTTTCAAAACGACGTTATTTAAGCGATATATTTTATATTTTAAAGTTGCAACCCTTACACAATATGTACACCATTAAAGCAGATTTTACTAGTTATCTGGAAATGTAATTTTCAACTTTCTAAACCTCAGCATATGGATATGCTGCATGTTTCTACCAACATAACCTTAGGATTTTCCAACCAAAACATGCTGATTGTTATTCTGCAATAAATAATGAGTGAAGGACCGTTTAACAAAGAAAAACCTTCGAATATAAAAGCGCCAATGGAAAAACTCAGCCGACCTTGGCATCACATTGTGACTCCAAACAGCTTCTTAACCTGGTGCATAGGATGCCAAAACGTTGCAAAGCAATGATTAAGAACAAAGCATATTGTACATCTACAAATGATATAAATACGGCTTTCTGCAGGGCTGCAACAGCGTTTAAACAATTGTGGTGATGCGATGCTTGCAAGATTTTTGTTGGATTGAGGCTAAAGAATTATGCTGGTCAAGCATTCCTATTCACTCCAAAGGCTTCCATCCACTTTGCCCCAACTTAGCTCGATGACAGCATAGATCATATTTTGGAATATCTGGTTTTCACTAGCAAACGAATTCCTAGCAATTGTGAGCGTTTTGGTTTCGAATTGCCTCATATTTAGTAGCATTCATTGTTCCCTCTTTAATTTGCATCTTTCCAACCCGTCCTCAAGCGTGAGGCATCACATCTAATGAAAATATATTTCCCGAACTAATGATTCTACGTCTCGTTTTTGGCCTTTTGAGTTTGTGACACACTTCAGCACTGAACAGATCCACAAATATTATGATACATGCTCATCTACGGCTATCACCCAATATTTATAACATAAGGGAAAATTGCATTTAGCAGCTTGAATTTTTTTTCTTTAACTAATGTCCAAAGGCATCATATAAAACTCACAGAAGCCACTTGTTTTCACAAGCGAATTGTTCCCTTTGCACTACAAATAGCTTCGCTTTGAGGAGGATTGCAGTAAAAATTACCCTTGGTTCTTCCCATCGTCCAACTACCTCAAGCATCTTAGGATATCATCTACGTGGCACTTATCACCGGACGGCGGTGCCATGTGTCGTAGTAATCATGACTGCGCCTGCGCCATCTATGCATGCGATCTTTCCTGGCGCCAGAGATTTTGCTTGTGTTCTATCAAAGCAACCGTGTTAATGCCAGTGGCGTAGAAGCATTCTTTTTTCGCCATGGCTCTCCCAAGTGACACCTGTCGCTCTATTCCAAAATGCTACACCAACGTGGGGGTACAGCATGTTGATTGCAGTTGAATATGAGAGCAATCTTTTGAATCAGAAAGCTGTATTTTGCTGAGTTCTTCAAAGCAAAAATTGAGACATCAGGGCCAACATGAAACAAACAAACGTGTGTGCAGAAACACGAAACGATTTATTAGGCCACAGCAAAAATCTCCAAGTAATAGGTCTGGGCGGGTATAATCTAATAGGTCTGTGCGTCTTTACACAGAATCCGGTTACGGCTTATTGACCGGCTTACTGCCAACCGCCGTGTTCGTATATGCGCTTTTAGCCATATGCAGACGGATTTCTAGGTTCCTCACGGCCTAACCTTTGCCTTACAATAAATGATTTGGGTAAAGGTGTCCTCACAAAGAATCCGACTTATGGCGGCGAAAACTTACGATTACGGTCAGTTTCGTCAAGTGGCTTAACAGTGAAAGGCATCTTCCACCGAATGGCTTACCTCGTGTAACTACAGTACTTTTGTTAAAGTGCGTTGAATTGTTGTGGTGGTCTTTTCGCCTAATAAGGCGTAGCAAACTTGCCTTAAACACACTGTTTGCGAGAATAGAGCCTATCTACCCTTACCAATGCAACTTTCAGTTAATTGGAGTAAACATGCTGTTCTGTGACATGGTATTCGTTGAAAAACTACTTGCAACACTTTTCATAATGCAGCATCAACTTATTTTCACTGTTTTGTATTTCATATGCAATCAATGCAGATAGGTGCATCGTAATTAGCGGATAGTAGCCTATGCATCGTGTTGAATATCTTTTACCGAAAATCAGTCTTTAAAGTGCCAGTGGGACCGTTGCAAGTGGAGCAAGTTAAACATGGTTGTTATCCCAAAGGTGGCCTTAACATATTTTGTGATTTATTTATTTATTTATTTATTGTTGCTTATGACTAAGTTTCTAAAACAAAATAATGCAAAAAGCCACCATGCAAAAAAGTAGCCCATTGCCAGTGGATACTAGAATAAATGAAAACAAAATGACAAGAAAATTTAGCAGTGTTAACAAAGATTGTCCCTGTGTTACATAGGATTGGTGAAAGACCGTGGCGATCATTTAGTCAATCAAACCGATTTAATAGTTATTGACAAGTGTTAAGTAACAACAGTTGGGACTAAAATAAGCACAGTTAGGAAACACACAAAAACAAACAGAACATGTTGAGGAAAAAGTACAGATGAAGAGAACATGCTTATGTACACAAAGGAGTGGATCTAGTTGAATTCAGCAAAGTTGGTGTGGTCAAGAAAATGTTAAACACAGTATAAAAAATAGAAAATAAATTGTTGATGAAGTACAAGCTGAAAAAAACAATAAAAGAATAATGGACTGTAATTTTATTCGTGACAATGGTATGCGCACAGGAATGAATAAGAAACAAACAAAAAATAGAGATACATAGAGAACAGCAATTTGCATTATTCAAATTCCTAATACCAGTAAAAATTACTGCATTGTTTCTTCATAAAGTGAATGCTAATAAAATCTGTAACTATGTATCTTTTCCATTTTAAGAGTGGTTTCGTGAGTTGCATGTTGCTCCGTTTTTGGCACATATAGTAATCTGTAACACTGCAGTGTTGCATCCACATCATCATTTTTCGCGTGTTTTTCTCAAACGCTTTATGTACAGATCACTGGGGATTTGGCCCATATTGCAAAAACAATGATCATTAGGTGAATGCACATTTTTAGACGTAACTGTATGCACGATGGTGATGTAGCATAAGGTGTAAGAGCGTACACTTATTTAGGGTTGCGAAGGATATTTTGACCAAACTTGCCTAAATTTGCCTGAAAAACTTGTGTGGGACACACTTTCCCACTACAGATTTTCTGTAGCTGCTGGCACATCATATTTTCCTCTACCCAGTTGTCGTATATTTGAAACTATAAAATGTGGTACGTGCAGTTTGGTTCGTAAAAGTACGCTAGGCTCTGCATGAACATCCTCAGAAGCCAGCTGGCTCAATACTCTTGAGCATCTGCCTCACAGTTCTGAAGTTTGGCGTTCCATTCAGGTTCCAGCTGTTGCTGTCAGCAAGAAATGTCACTCCTAGCTGAGGTTTGCTGACTATATACATATTTAATATGTTTTCTATGACATAATCTACCTTTATCTGTACACTCAACAACAAAGAAGCATAATTTCATTAATGTTGTTAAAACCTGTCGAAATTTACTTGCCCAACTTTTTGGTAAATCAAAACTTTTGAGGGTGCGCTTTTGATCCCATACACCCCATAGCTCCAACACCGCTGTGGTGAAGTGAGCCTTAAAACATATTTTCGAATAGACCACTCAGGATTTAAGGAACGTCTGGAGCTTACTTACCCACACCTATATAAAAACAATAAAAATTGGAAGAAAACAATTAGGACGCATCATGGCTTCCCAATAATATCAAGGTGTCAAAACGATGAAGTAGAAACGGATTTCATTAGCAGAAATACTAACAGCATTTAGAAAGTATTTAAGCCCGGCCGTTATGTTGCACACACTTTTAATGATTGAACATTATCACTAACGTAGTGTTAACTTCAAATAGGTTCTTGGCAACAGACGATAGACAAAACACTGTGGCGTTCAGTTACCGTTCTGGTCACTTAACAGTGAGCAAGATACAGTAAATATGGAAGGGCGCTCAGCTATACGGGAAGCCATGCCTCGCTTTTTGAAACCAACCTCCACACATCAAGAATGAAAACAACAGAAGCAGATTGGATGCTATAAAAACTTTCCCTATGTGCATTAGCGCCGTTGGTGGAAACACATTATGATTGAGGCCGCAGTTGGTGTTGGGTCATAACATTACACAGGCTTTGGTAGTATTGTGCTTTTAGAAGTGCTTATATATTTACGGCAGCAGTGCCACTCTCCCTTTGCATAAAGCTCATGACACTGTACTTAAGATGCAATCCTTGCTAATGATAAAGTTATGTTCATCTATGATTTGTACCAAGTGCAAGGAATTGTAGAAAATAGTATTACAAATTTGTCTATTGCGCCGCGCATTTCGGAAAACCTACCATGGTCCATCCACATCAAGCTGTGTAGCAATTGCCAAAGCAGCATGCTGCTTGCACAGCTATTTCCAGCAAAAACAACAAACTTTTGCTTCATAAACCAACGAAATGTGATACAGGGGACGCAATCGTATCTCCTAAACACAAAAAACGGCAATTATTCGGGCATCTTTTTTCGGTATTTTGGCATGTTTACGCGAAGCATTAAAGTATCACTTTTTTCTGGACTGTGTGCAATGTGACAGATTTGTTTAACGACAATTGGCGGCAAGCCGAAGCCTGAATAATGCCGTGAAAGTTGAGATGATCACTCTTGCACGAGGGGCGCTACGGCGAGTCACGTAGTGGCCGTGGATCGAACACCCAGCCTTCCAACTGAGAGCACACGCTCTACCACTGAGCTAATCACTTTGTGCATCAGTTTATCTTATACAAAATTATAAACATCGTGAAGTTTCAGAATATTGAGGTATTTATACAGAGGTCTAACGTGACATCTAAAATTGCTATATGTAGTTGGTCGTAGTACACTGCAGACCCGATATAACGCGGATGTCGTGATCCACATCATCACACCGCGTTATAAGTGAGTCGCGTTATTACGTAACAAGTGGTATACAGCCACGACCAAGGACGCGTATTAACATGGCAATGTAATGTTTATACTAAAAACGAGTCCAGGTTTGACTGTTTCAGTGCTTTATTTTTATTCCTTGCGATCTCTCGTATTTCTTTCATGTGCAGGACGTGAATCTTGTTCACGTTCTGACACTAGCCACTTCTGCTGTGATCATGGAGTACCAACAACCACAATGATAGCAGCACAGCAGCGCACGTTCGCGTGTGTGGGTAGCCCAAAGTCCTATCGCGTTACAAGAGCTAGCCTGTTTTGATTGGCGAACCGTAAGCGCAGTCTGTCAGAGACTTTGACTGGAACTTGCCCAACGGTCTTTACCGGGATATACCCAACATATGTCATACGTGGTCTGGATTGTGACAAAACCGTATGCGACTGCGCATTTTGAGATGTTTAAACTTATTTACCTGAAAGTACTGTATCGCAGCAAATCAGTTATGAAATCGGGGTCCATACTCAAAAAGCGTTATATCCGATTCTACGTTATATCGGATCGCGTTATATCGGTTCTACAGTGTATGTTGGTGTGCACTATTGCTAGTGGTTGCAAAAGAGAATTGCTAGCTGTGCCCCATGAAACAATGCATTATTTTAGATGGCAATGTACAAGACTAAAATGTAATATTTTAAATAAATCAATTGATACAAGATTTCGAATTTTATAGAATAAATTAGATGCCCTAACTAGTTTTGACTTTTGGATTGCACGCGAGATGATCAATCTAACGAGCTGTCTATCAAAACACCTAAGTATTTTGCACATGTTCTTGACAGTAGCTGTCATTAATTTTTATTTGGAAGGAACAAACTTCAAATAGGTTGCTATTATTTTTCAAAGATTTTGTGAGCATAAATGTTGATGTGGAGTAATTTAAGGACAATTTGTTTGAACACAGCCAGTTGTCTACTTTATTAGATCCATTTTCAGCATATGCTGCAAATGGTCAAGACTATTATGAGATAGCCGAAGATAAGTATCGTCAGCATATAGTACAGTATAAAATGCAGAGGAAATTAGATGAATCATTAATGTACTTGATAAATAATAGCGGTCCCACAGCAGACCCCTGAAGCGGGCCATTTAAAATATCAACTAAACCTGATTGTACATTTACCACCTTTACAAATTGATTGCGATTGGGTAAATACCTGCGATACTGTTAGAGAATTCCTCTAATACCAAAGTTTTGATAAAAGTACTTATCAAACAGTATGTTATGATTATGACGTGAAATGCTTTTGACAAATCAAGATATATGGAGCAAGAATATGATCCATTATCAGCATTACCCAACAGATTGAAGGAAATACATTCAAATTTATACGCAGTTGCAGATTTAGGCCTGAAACCAAATTGATATTTGGATAATAACTTGTATTCTTGTAGATAAAAGTGCACTCTGTCATGTAGAATTCCTTCAAAATTTGTTGTTAACTACAGTAACATAGATATTGATCAATAATTTTGAGCATTGTGTTCTCCAGATTTGCAGATAGGCATAACCTCGCCAACGTTTAGATAATCAGGATAAAAACCTTCTCTAATGCACATATATTTCTTTTCCGGTCCTCTTGATGCAGAAAACCAGGTTGACAGTAATAGTGATTTTCAGAGGGCAAAGTCTTATTCTTTTGTTGGAGACAGTTACGCAAGCTGCATGCTGCTTTGGCGATTGCAACAGACTACCCTTTATCTGGTGGGTAGTCTTTCCGAAATGTGTCAACGATGAGATAAAATTCTCAAATTGTTTTCTTGAAGTCTTCGACCTCGTGACAACCTACAGTTAAATATAGTTCCATCGTTAGAACTGCTTCATCCCTGTGTTCGGTGTCATCAGTTTTTTTCCAAGCGAAAGCGGCATTTGCTGCCACACAATATGGAAGCATTTGCAAAAGCACAATATTACGAAGGCCTGTGTAATGCTCCGACAGAGCACTGGTGTTTGAATTATGGCATGTTTCCCATCCAGGACGCCAATGCATTGTAAATAGCAGGGGATTCTGCTACTATTGTCCTCCATGCTTGCAGGGTGTTTTCAGAACGCTAGGCAAAGCCGTATAGCTGAGCACGCTTCCGTAATTATCCTGCTCAGTGATGACTGGCGGTAGTAGAACGGAAAAATACCGGTACTTGGTTTGCGCATTATCACTTGCCAAGAACCTATTTGAAGAATTTACCATCATGTTAGTGATAATTTTCAAAGCGTAAACGTGAGTACAACATATCGGATTGGGTTTATTGCTTCGAAACTGTTACAACTTTTCAGTCTCGCTACATGAAAGTTGTTCGCAATTGTATTAATGACATTTATTTCTACTGTAGTTAAGAGCTCATCACTCGTTAACAAGAAATAAGAAAACAATTTCTTGATCTCCATTACAAAAATAACACCATCAAAGCAATACGTTTATTGCAGTGATAGATTAATAAAGATTTCCAAATGTCCGCCCGATATACGAAATCGCGTCTTGGTATCAGTTAATAACACAATGGAAATAGTTCTCGCTACACAGGCTATGCCAATACGTATGAAGACTACACAGGCTATGCCAATACGTATGAAAATTATTTCTTTAGAAAAAGCAACCGTTTGGTGTGACTGCGCCACCAACCTATCATGTCAGCATGATTTAGTTGAATATTTAACTTCACATAGCTTGCATTTTCTATTTTCGTCGATTACTCATAATATGTAGTGCAAGCGGGTGATTTCGTGACTTGACAGCGGCGTTCCGTAAGGCACTACCTGCGTTCACGCCAGTCAGCAGGTCGGGTTTGGCAGCGAGTCGAGCTTGAATGCGTTGTTGCACCTCGGCAGCTTCTGGGCTTTGTCGCGTGCATCCTTCAGCGACACACCGTCGCGTCGTCTAGAATCCTGCGCGGGTTGAAATTTTTTCCGCTCCCGTCCTGCACCCGCAAATTTTAAACCCGTCTCGCACCCGCAGACTTCTAACCCGCACCCGCCCTGCAGGCCCTCCCAGCCCGCTCCGCACTCTTTTCGTCCCAATCCTGCACCTGCAATGGGAAACCGCTAAAAACGCAAGCAACGTTTTTCATCGCTAGTGGCAATTTGTTCCGTGGTTCATTTCAAAACCAACAGATATTTGAAAAACACTGTAAAGTAAAAAAGTGAAACCTAGTCAAACTTCAGCGTTTCTTTCTCAGTGCACTGTTAAAAAAGTATGTCGTTCGCTGAGGGACTCTTTTAAATTTGCTCTTCTATTCACGACATGGCATCGATACTAAACACTTTTCATTAGCAGCGTTGGTTGCCATCGTTAGCAGCGCTAGTTGCTGTTACCCGGAACGTATTTCTTGCAAAATCACAGAGACCTGGAAACTCTAATTTGTGGTCTCGTCACCACTGGGCATTGTCTCTTCACCAACTACGTCAAACCCGAGGACCGCATGCGGCCCAGTAAGATTTTCATTGTTGTGCGTCTACAGTACAACGACAGCCTGACTTTATTCTTATAATCTCAAAAATTCGAAATTTACTATGCAGTGGTCTTTAGTGCCTGTTTATCATGTTCCACACATTGGTAGCTTTCCACATGTTCAATCACGCCTCGGTGCATAACTGATATCTAGTTTTCTGATTTTTACTCATGCGTTCCTCTGCACTAAATTGATTTCTAACTACCCTTGTTCTCCCATTAATGCTATATATGCCAATCGAATCACAGTCTGGGAGTGATTAAAAGTACCATACAACCGTTGCCGTTACAATTAGTATTCAAATGCCCTCTGTAGCTTTATATTAAATTTGGATGTGCTAAGATGAAAGTAAGCCATTCAATTTGAGACACTCTTGAAAATACTGACATAATTTTTGACCCAGCAAGGCATTTCCGTTGGCATAGCTGGTCTCAGTGGCGTAGTAAGGGGTGGGCCAGGGCGGCACCTTTTGGGGGGCGGCACTTTGCTGATAAAAATAAAAGTTTAAAAGTTTAAAATTTCTAACTCTTCTTTATTACTTTTAAATAAAGTTTTAAAAGGTCTATCTCTTCAACTATTGTATTTAGAAGTCCTAGACTGGTAGGCTAGCCTAAAACAACACATCCGGCTGTGATGTGAGCAAATTGATGAAATGTTTACTCGAAAATTTGGGTCAAGTTCAATGTGCTAAGTACCCCGGTGTTTGTCTTGAAATCAGTATTTTTTGACACATCTTCTTGGGGATCAATTGCCCCCCATTCCCTACACCTTCCTCGCCAGACAAAGCTATTTCCGTCATCCCAGTCAAAAGGCCTTTGAACAAAGCAAATAGATGACATTCGACTGCAGATTACCAAACATTACTGAGCTAGTATTGCGGGGTTTTATTGCCCCTCCTCCGAAAATCTGTCGAAAAAGCCCTGCATCAAATCAAGGAAAATAGTCAAGGATAGCTTAATCCTTGTTCTCCTATCGTTGGTTCCTTAGCAACGTCCCAACTGCACGAGGGTTAGCGTTCTTTGGGAAGAGTGTTCACCTCAACCGCCCCGGCAAGGAATATAGTTCAGGCGTTGTCTAACATTTCTTGGCACATATCGTACTATTTTTCAATGTTCAGCGAGGTATTTTCCAATAAGTGCCATAAACCTAACCCGCAAGCGATGAGTTCAGCGCTCTTTTTCTCCCGTTGCTTCTTAGCAGAATGAAGAAGTTGGTGTAAGTTTGTGAAGCGCTGTCATTCACTCGGATTAGTTAGCCTCGGAGCACAACCCAGCAACAGCGAGCTTATCGATATGAAGTGCGCTGCCTTTTTGTTATTCTTTGTGGTGCTATCCTCAGCCTACAAAGTAGATGTGATTGATGTAGAAAGTTGGAGATATGAATATATCAAGTACAACCTCACTGGCGATCAACCGCAGGTAAGGCTTGTTTTTTGACTTGTCAGTAATATCCGTTCCTCTGTGTAAAACTGTACAGCAAATAAAATCCAAGCAAGGCAATGAAGCTAAAACAGATGTTTTTTGATCTTTCAAAAATCTAATGCTTGGTCGGTTATATCCTGTGAAAGAATATCATCTTAAATTTCAAGCTTAACTGCGTCAAAAACAAATCGGATTCGATTTGTTTCGAAATACTGCGATGTCACCTAAAGCGTTGTGTTGCAGACAAATGGGCAGTGGCCTAGTACCCACACACATTTGAAGGTACAAGTCTGCGATTGAATGCCTGATTCTATTTTGTAGTTGTGACTTCATTGTCCATCTGAATCTCCTTCACGTTTGCAATACATACATTGCCAAATTGCCCACTGAAATTATTTGCATTGTACTTTATTATTCCAGTATAATGTGTACCATAAAAAGTGTTTCACTGCTGCAGCAAATAAGTCAGAGATTATCGAGACCAGGCCCGTAGCCAGATTTTACGGTTTGGGGGTGAATACATTTTATGGAAGAAAGAATTGTAGTTTTTTTATGTTTAAAACACGTTTTCTGGGCACAGCACAATTTTGGGGCCGCAAAAAATATTTGGGGAGGCACTGATCCCGAACTACTCCCCCGCGGCTACGAACTGATCATGACCCGATAAGCGCAATTTCCTGTGACATTGCGAAAAGTTGTCACTCGTCAAAACTTTATCCTTTGATTAGTGAACAGAATAAAACCAATAATATCACCAGAATTAGGCCAAGAAGGATGCGAAAACAGTAAACAAAGAAGTGTGCAATTTGCCCAATTGAGGGAGCAGCTCATACTGAAGGTTTATTCTGTTCTGCGTACCTTTGAAGTACCTGGGTTCGTATCAAAGGTTAAAACCGCAGTGTAGCGGTTTGAGGAATCAATGCACAGGTTTAAGATAGCCAGCGTAGATGAGCACAGCGTCTTCTGTACCAAAGCATCCGTTGTAGTTCGTACAAGTTAACTACTTTCGAACGGCATGGCGAGGTGTACGGATTGATTCACAGACGCGTATTTACTCAAGGCATTGCAGTTTGGCAAATTCCTCAGAATTCATTAATTTTTGTGGCTTTGCGCAACAACAGTAGCAAATACGGATAATCTGACAGACTTGGAATCTGGGCCTTGCCAAAACAGTTTTAAGAGTAAAACCAACTGTATCCACGTTTCGTCTAAGCATCGGAGGCTTGGTCCTAACTTCGTTAATATAACTTTGAATATAGATGATAAAGTTTGGATATTTGTTTTCTTATTTTTTGCATAAAACGTTGTTCTCAGATGCGTTTTCACACAAGTCAGACCACAGTTTTTCGGACCTGATCGTATTTTTTACCTGACCTCACCAAATTTTATTTTTTTAAACTACCAAATTCTGAAAACGTTTCCTCGCCCATCGCTTTTGCATCATTTGAAACATTACGTATTCTTTGTATTAAGGATAATTCATACGAAGTTCGTCGATACGCGGCTGCAGAGTGGGTCAGCACCCTGGTTCAAGAATCCACAGAAGAGAAAGCTATGAAAGTAGCATTCAAGCGTCTCGTGGAATATGCGCAAGGCGCTAATGACAAAGGTACAAAAAGAAAGCCCAGAGAAATCTTAAAAGTCATTTATCGATAACCTTTCAAGATCTCACAATCATCTCTTCAAGCACTGTTTCTCGCTTTGCGCTTTTAAAAGGTCCTATTGTTATCTATTTAAAGTGAAAACAGTAGATTATAGAAGGAAAAATTGTTTCGTAGGTGCAGTTCAAAATTAATTCAGCTTTACGCAATACGTGAAATGTTTGTTGATCAGGAAACTTTGAGAAGTTTGTGCGATTAATTTTACCTTTGTATTTCCGGATTAAAATATTTGCTACGATTCAAATCACACATCCAAGTCACAGTCTTACCAAAATCACGTGAAAAGCGGAGCTGTTGTTTCACGGTCACTTGATGTTTGTTGCTGTGACAAGGAACTGTCCAAGCGATTGATGCCGCTACTGAGTTTTAGCGAAAACGCTGATGAAGCGATCCACAAAAAAAGCAAGAACTGACTTATTCAAAATGGCCCTCAGTAACATGCCCGGTGTACAGGTTAGATATTCTTCAGAAGATGTGTTTACTTTCAAAAATGTTGGTTAAATGTGCAGAACAACGGACCGTCCGTCAAGACTTTCGAGTAATCCGTCCGAGCGCAACCACAACAGCAGCAAGATTGTGCTTCTTTTCAACAAGCACCAGTGCTCTTGCGCAACTCATGCGCCATGTCTTCAAAAGTTAAGCAAAGAAAACTAGTTGAACCAAACCCCAAATAGATCCTGTAAAAATGCGCTTGCACTAATGCAACGTTGACTGGTAGTCTGTTGAGCTAAAACTGGTGATCCTCTCACCAGGCCCGCAGACAGGTTTTAAGTTTTTAGGGGGTAACATACTTTAGTGGAGCAAGGTTTTTGTTTTTTATATGTTTAAAACCAATTTTTCTGGGAACAACAAAATTTGGGGGTAACAAAAAAATTGGTGATGCACTGCCCCCAAATCCCCCTCCGGGGATGCGGGCCTGCATCTCACACGACGTCCCACGCATTGCAACTTCAGTATCATCATAGCACTTTTAATCGAGCCAGAACCGTCGCCAGAAAGTCCTCAACAATGGGGTTTTACGCTTGTGCAGGGGGGCTTGACATTCTGAAATTTGACAAAAACTTTGATTATTTATAGTGTTTCGTATCAGTTTGGGGGCTTTGAGCTTTGTTTGAGGGGCTAAACCCACCAATCACCCACACCCTACGTAGCGACAGGACTGCATCGAGCCCGTCTTTTGATTCATAATGTTCGCTTTCTTCTCAAACCTTCTAGTGCTCAATATTGTCGCATCGTGTGCTGCAGTTTTCCATATTCTAACAGGTATGGATCTTTACATGACTGTGCCAATTGTCATGGAGTTCCATGCCACGCAATGTATTTTCTGCTGGTCGAGGTTCACCATGTCGTTCTGCCTTCCATCGAGATATCAGGATAAGCCCCCCAAGCCGACGAACAAAGATGTTTTCTTGAAGAAGGAGGCTGCCAAGATCGTTTACGTGAGGTAAGATTTTGTATCATACAAGGTGGCTGATCCAGTGGGGGGGAAGGTCGGGGCAACTGCCTCCCCAAATGTCTGAGGCAACCCATTAAATTAGCGAACCTCTGATATAAATGCGCCCCATTTTGGTGCTTAACCAAGTAGAAACAGAGCTTAAAAATACTCTAAACCTGTGGTTCCCAAAGTGGGCGGTACCGCCCTCTGGGGGCGGTGAGAAACTCTAGGGGGGCGGTGAGGCAGAAATGTGCGGTTGGGGGGCGATAGGAGACCCCGTTAATAATTACATTTCTGTTGTCTTACTAACTTGGAGTAACCAAATGTCATAAAAAATAGTATGATCAACGAACATGTATGCATGTAATTTGTAAACAAAAACTTAGAGTTTTAGAAACAAAACAGAGGTGAAATGCCAGGAGATAAATTGATGAACTGTTTCCATCACTAAAGGTAAGCTGCACAGTAAAACTGTTCTCCTCTATAATTAAATGATTACGATTGAATTTTTCGTCAGCTGTACTTCTAGTCACGGGTAAACTGCTACTCGACTATGCCCGTTTCGTTACAGAGACTATCACCGGTCGGGTCTGAGATTGCATGCTTGCACTTAGACTCAGCCTGTAACCAAAAGCGTGAGCTAATTTTGGATGGAGTGGTTTAATGATCATTAACATACTGATAACCTTGCACGAGTTCATTTCGAAAGTAGAAAGGGAGTTTATATTTTTTTGCAGATAGTGTTAGGTGCCAACAAGAATAAGTTACCTAAAGGGAATCGAAAAGATTCTGGAAAAGAGAAGTGTGTTTCAGAACGCACTTCAGCTTGAGCAGCGCCTAGGAAATCCAGGGAGAGAGAGATGGTAGATCCAGTGGGACGACTACAAGTGTCACGGCTAAGTTCAAAAACTTTTGAAATATGCAGATTACATTCAATCCTGCACTGCTCCGAATCAAAATTTACTAAAAATGTGACGGAGTATTAATGGATTGATTGATCAAAGGACACCAAAGGGTTTAGAAGTGTTCTGCTAGGTTTAGGCAATGTGGTGCACTCGGATAATGATGAAGAGAGTTTGTACGCCTGTTGCTGCACACAGAAGGTGACTGCCAAAGGGTGTCATAGATACAGTATC
>JGI24158J21664_10005348_pt1 | contig 16775 bp, 7 predicted proteins | sample Ectturendosymbi3_FD_21664 | JGI IMG/M metagenome (IMG submission 21664)
ATGAAACTCTCTCCCATTCACTCCTGTACTTACGATCAGAATCATAAGAGCCCTTCCACTTCGACGTAGTTATCGCATTTCTATCGCGGAGACGCAGACCTGTCTGCAAGGGTTGTGACTGTTTGGTGCTTACAGCACAATAGACACTACACAGTGCAGTGAGTACACATATTTCCAGTGATTACGCAAAAACTTAATTTCGAATCTAGCATCCTCAAATATTACTAATATCAGAATGAGGGCGTCTTATATATAATTTATCACAAAAATTTTGCAAATGTGTTGCCGAAAAAATGGAGTAGCAGTCTTTTCCTTCATAAGCACCTATTTCAGCGTAAAAAACGCCAAAAGAGAGCCAAATGGCAAATACATTTTTAAGGTCGACCAACTTGAGATGAGGCCAAAAAGGCCAACTAAAATTTTTTACACCAACAAACTTGAAACGAGGCTAAATTTCTGAAATTTGATACTTAACTCAACATAGGGATATAATATATAGTTGTATTGTTGTATCGCTTCTGAATCACAAACATTTTTCAAACGAGTATTTTATTTGAAACAAACAAATTTCATCACGGGGGGCCCCCTTGAAGCGGGGGGCCCGGGGCAATTGTCCCCGTTGCCCCCCCCCTTAATCCGGCCCTGCATACGGTACAAGCGGCCTTTCCAGCCTCTTACTCGATTTCGATGCATGGGTGCTCAGATTAAGCGGAGACAGAAGACGATAAATTATTTTGGACACCATGAAAAGAGTAGACAGAGAGTACACTGCATTTTTCTTCAAGTTTTGTCGTTAATTGAAGAAACGTGTGATGAACATGTCAACTTCACATGCCGTTAGATGTTGGCTTGACGCCGCCGAATTTCTCTCCGTTTGATTTAATGTCAGAGCTATGGACCTAGTATTGGTCGAGATTTAACACTTTTGTCAGGGCTAACTCTGCACCTGAAGAGCTGATAAAGCAAACTTTTCCTACCAATCAGTCGTCTATGTTGTATAAAATGCTTTCCAACTTGGCGGCTCAGGAATCGCCAGCGAAGGAAATTAATACGCTAACCATGGACGAAATCATAGCTTATGTGAAGCATCAATTTGACCCTGGACGTTTCGTCGTTCAAGAACGGTAGAAGTTGTGGAGTGGTGAGCAGCGGAAGCCTGGTGAGACTATATTCCGGAATCGGAGGCGCCAATTCGTCAAGACGCCGCAACGTGCGATTTCGCATCCATTCGCAACCCGATGACGCACTTCGCAAACGTTTCATTTGTTCTGTGGATAACGAAGGGCTTGAAAGCTCAAAGACGATGAACTCGATTATTCTCGTGCTTTTGAAGTCGCTACCAAGACAGTGGATGCGGCCAAGGTGGAAACTGTTTAAAGGAAGCCCAAGGTCGTTCGAACAACGTAAAGGATGTACCATGTACGACAGCCTCAGAAGTGCTACAGATGCGGTAAGACTAACCATTTGGCTTCAGTTTGCCGTTTAAAACAGCAACCTGCAAACACCGCAAATATACTGGGCATTTTTGGAAATAGCGTGTCTGAAGAAGGCGCAGCGGGGCGCTGCCCAACCTGGGAAATGTTTCAATTGGTGTGAAATTAATATTCTCGAACCGCGACGCAAGAGTGCCCAAGTATGATTTATATCAACGACAAGGCATAGTGATGACAGTGGTGGGTTTAGGGTTGGGGGGCCCGAGGAGAGACTAAAAAGGGGCGCTCTGATGACGTCATCATACTCAGCCAACCGTGATAATCACTTTTGATTTGCCTAAGATGCTGCCACCCAGGGGGTATGTTCCTGAGACTACGGCATAACTGAAATAGCAGGAGAAAATGCAAAAGGGTGTTCATGATACACAACTTTGAAAACACTGAAAGTTGTGAAGACAAGGCTGGCAGCATATAAAAGTTAGGCAATGGCAAGTTGGCATCGCCCCCACTTCTTTAGTTTCGCGCCCCATTTCTCTGCATTCACCATCAATAAACTACAGAGTTTACCCCTTTGAAAGTTTCACACCTTCCCTCCTTTGAAAAAACGCTTGGTAGTTGTTATCCTGAATTTGTTCACATTCATGTCTGTGTGGGAATCCATGAAACTATAAAAAACAACCAAGAAGATTTAAAACACTAAATATGTTTCAAATTTCATCCTTTTAGCTGCAAGAACATAGCATACAAAGGCCTCCAATTAGAGACTTGTTTTGGAAAGTTTTGAGGCTGGATGAGTCAAGGCTGCCCTCACCTTCCATTGAGACTAGTTGTTCGAAAAATGTGCAAAAGTAGGAAATAATTCACCATGTAGGCCTACCTTATCGAAAATGTTTCTACTACAGCAAGTAGCCTGCACAATTGATTAAATCTGTGCTAAGAAAAAACAGTTCAAGTTACGCTGGCTAAGAGCTGGCGAAAGAGCGTAAACATCACCTACCAAGTCTGCCTTAAACCAACCATTTACTTGTCAAGCTTCAAATAACCTGTGACTTCAAGCATAGGCTAAATCAAACCACCTAAAATACCTGAAATATCTGTAGAAAAAATGAGTTTTCATAATACTAAAAAATGGCCATTTCTGCTACGTGTTAAGAAGCATGAATGCAGCCTTGATTATTAACAGTCTTTGCAGCGCATCACCAATAATACAAAATTACTTTGTAACTAAGAAGAAAATGTCCTATAAAATAAAAAATGTAGTGTGGTCCCTGCTGTAACAATTGCATGTTGTTTCATTTTCTGATGGCAATGCTCACTAAGGTACTATTTTCATAAAATTATCAACATAGCAAATACTTCAATCTGTAAAAATCATCATTTGGTATAAAAAGTTATCATTTGGTACAAGTAGGCCTATTTCCTCTTATTTGATAGGGTCTTTTCAGAACTTTGTGGAAGAAATTTTAACCGATATACCACAATTTTTTTAGGTATGGATGTTGGTTTGAAGCTTTCTTTATTTGCTCGTTGGAGATGGTAGTGGAGCCGTTTTGAAAGGACGGTACTTACACATTAAAGTTGCTGTTGGGCGCCCCTTTGAAATCAAGGTAGTTAAACATTACAATTGTTGCTGGGGGACCCTTTGAAAGTAAGGTACTTACACATTACAATTGCTGTTGGGCCTCTTTGAAAGTATGGAATTTTACATTATAATTGCTGTTGGGGCCCCTTTGGAAGCAAGGTGCTTACACATTACAGTTGCTGTTGGGGGCCTCTTTGAAAGCAGAGTACTTACACATTACAGTTTCTTTAAGGCCCCTTCAATGAAGTTTAAAAGCAGAGTACTTAAACATTTCAATGGTTGTTGGGGGCCCCTTTGAAATCAGATTACCTTCAAATTGCAGTTGCTGTTGGGGCCCCTTTGAAAGCAAAGTACCTGCACATTACAGTTTCGGTAGGGGGCCCCTTTCAAAGCAGAGTACTTACTTATGATCTGCTTTGTAATACAGTATATGAGTGAATAATACGTTTTTCATCAAAAATAAGGAAAATTTATACGCGTAACATCTCAAGGGGGGGCCCCCCCGCTCGCCTCCCCTTACACCACTGGTGACGGGACATGGAGCTTGACACAGCGACTGGAGGGAATATCCTGCCCACTAAGGTTTGGAAATGTATCGGAAAGCCGAACTTGCAAAAATCCGGGTGGAATTAGCAATCGGCAAGTTAACATACCTTGCCGATAACGGGAGCTTTCACCGCCGAAACAAGACATGGTGATTCGAGAACATCGGTTAATTAAGTGCCTCTTCTAGTATCAGATGTACCAGGTTTGAATTTGCTTGGACGCGATGCTATTTAAAAGCTTTGCATATTTTCTCTGGACAAATTTCTTTATGCCAGCCTACCACGAGAAATACTGACCGTCATGCGTCGGCCGTATTTGACCATATGAAACCAGATAGCTACGTCTGCGGCAATCTTGTTTAAAACTATGCATAGATTATACGCAGCTTTTCAGAAAAGAGTTACGATGCCTTCGTGTGATTTTTCGATATGGAAATTAGTTTCTAGGCGGACGCAAAACCAGTTTTCTGCAAACCACGGTCTGTGCCGTTTGCGATTCGTGAGGATCTCGCTTAAGAATATGAAGCGGGTATAGCAAGAGATGTCTGGACTCTGGGCGCCCGTTGAGTTCAATGAAAGGGGTACACGTGTGGTGCCATTCAGAAAAAATCCATCTTCAGTACAATGAAAATTAAGCTACGGGTATGTGGTGATTACTCGGTTACTGTTAACTCACACCTGGAGGTACATCGTCATCTTTTGCTACTTCCAGAAGATTTGATGAACAAATTGGCTATGGCTGTACGAAAATTGATCTAACAGATGCTTACAACCAAATGAAGCCTGGTGCACTTAGCCGGAGAAGGTTGGCGTTAAGCACAGGTCGCGGTATATTGCTGCAAAATGCTTTTACCTTTCGGAATAAGCCCCGCTCCAGGTTACTTTCAAAGCATCATGCAAGATATTTCACGAGACCTTGGCCCTTTAAGTTCCGTGTCTGCCAGAATTTTGACGTAAAATGGCACCAACATATTCGGCCACAACTCTCCAGCCGATTGAGCTAGTTAGACGACATTTTGGTCAGTGGATCTACGGTCGAGAAACATTTGCAAAACCTTCAGAAGTGGTTGGATCTATGCCACTTTGAAAAGTGCCTGTTCGCCCAACCACAAGTGGTCTGTTTGGGTCACACTTTTTCACGGGAAGGAATTGCTAAAAGTCCCAAAGTCGATGCTGTGAGGAATATGCTTCCGCCAACGGACGTACCAGCATTGCGATCGTTGCTGTGGTCAGTTCAGTTTTACTCAAAGTTCCTACCACCAGATGTCACTTTTGTGCCCGAGGCGCCATATCGCCCTAATAGGAAAGAAGTTCCTTGGCGTTGGGGTCCACAAGAAGCGGTGGCTCTTAATAGCCTGAAGGCTATTTTCAGCAGACATTGTTCTCGCGTATTGCGATGCGTCCCTTCCAATTAGAATTGCTTGTGACGCTGCTGATGTGGGTATTGGAGCGGTATTTTTAATCGCTATCCAGACGAGAACGAGCGGTCGATTTCAAATGTATCAATGATCCTGACGAGCAGTCAACGCAAATGGCCAAATCCACAAAGAAGCATTGGCGATATATTTTAATCACCGTTCACAAGCCTTTTCTTACACATTTTGGACGAAACAAGCCTAATCCTTCCCTTGCGACAAATCATGTTGCTCGATGAGCTTTGTTTCTAAGCCGATTTTGACTATACAATCTGGTACCAGACTTCCGAGCATACCAGTGCGGATGTTTTGCGTCGTCTTCCAGCCGGCGAAGATTCGGATTTCGACAGAGAGGAAAGTGCTGGTGATGTTGACATAGTCTGCCAAATCGAAACGTTCTGTCTGCAGGTCATCCGCGCTGCTGCTGCTTCAATGCGAAAAGAATCAATCAACCATCTAAAGATCTGGTTCTGTCGAAAGTGATGCAATACACAAGAGAGGGATGGCTGACACGACTGGATAGCAATGGTCCAGTTAAAAAGTTTCGGAAAATAGCTGAATCATTAAGCACATGTTCCGCCTGCCTTCTGTATGGCTACAGAGTTATGATCCCACTCAATCTCCGAAAGCAGTTTCTGCTAATACTGCACGAAAGACATTTCGTGATGCAGCGAATGAAGCAGTTGGGGGAAACCGCCGTTATTGGCCAAAATATTGACGCTGACATAATGGATTTATGCCGCAAGTGTATCACATGTGGAGAGCATCAAAATGAGCCAACAAAGGCTGATGTACATCCCTGGATGTTGCTAGAAAAGCCATGTAGCCGCATACATGTTGCCCATACAATTAACTTCATGGGATAGAGTTGGCTGGTCATTATTGGTTCGTACACAAGGTACCTTTGCATCGCGCGATTCTGTCAAAAACAACAAAGACAACTATACACCTACTAGAGTAAGATTTTGCTTATTTCGATTACCCCCCCATACTATGCAGCAAAATACCGGCCAGAAGAATTTCAAAAATCTACTCAAAAGGAGCGAATAATCTCATGGGTTCTCCTTATTATCCAGCAAACAAGTGGAGCCGCAGAATACAAACATTTGAACAAGGGTTTACGATACAAACATTGTACAAGGCTTTACGGAAATCATCGAAACCGCTTAGAAAAGCGGTAGCTTCCTGACACTCAAATTCAGGCCCACATCAAGAGAACCATAAATTTCGGATAATGCACGTTCCAACTTTATTATCACAAGCTCACAAAACGCGGCCCGGCAATTACCCGAGGCTCGATTAATCAATCAAGGGGAACGTCGCTTGAGGACAACACGCAAACAGAAATACGCAGCGATTCTACGAACGTTACATATCGGCCCCAAAATGATTTAACCCTGCACTGCTATCGCGGGTCTGCCAGACCCGGGTCAAATGAGGTCATTCACGATGAACTACGGAAGCGGAAGTCGGCGCGCTTTGAACTCTTCAGTAGCTTCATGTTTTTATGTGACTGGTAATAGGTGCGATTGCGGTAATCCACGCTCTTCAAAATTTTGCAAGGGAGCGAGTTCGTCACGAGTTCGGGTCTGGTAGACCCAACGATAGAATTAGTGTGAGGTGGTGTGGTGCGCATAACCCCACTACATGGTTTATGGGGGCAGAGCCTGTAAAAAGCTGAAACTCACTCAGGGCTTGCTTCTATGGCCGTGTTAGCAGTATACACAAGGAGAAGTTGTAACTGCAGTTGAAGGAAAAGGTGTATTTTTTATTTTTGAAAACCGGGTCTGGTAGACCCGACGATAGTATTAACGTGACAAAAAAGAAACGATAGTATTTAAGGGTTGGCGGAGAAACGAAATCATTAACGCAACTAAACGTGAGAACAGAAACGTGAGAACAGAAATCGCTTTTCTAACAATTTGCACAAATCACCTCGACCAAATTCACTTCACATGCGCACTTACTGCGCAAAATACTGGATCTTTAGTGCAGACCTCATGAAGCACAGTACGTTGTATGACGACCGCGACGAAAAACAATTTCGTACAACGCGAGGTTCAATGAAATCAATCCCCTGAAACATAACCAGCAACTAACGACTGCATGTACAATAATAACGACTGCATGTACAAACAGCAGATGCAGAAGTTACTCTGCAGCAATAGTGGATCGATGATCAAGCGGAGGTTCACCTTGAACCTAAAATTCACAACTTCACAGGTGCACACACAAAAGCACTAGCACTACATCTAAGTACGGACCTCATTAAGAAAATGGTACGCTGTATCACGACCGCTACGAAAAACAAGTGTGCAATGTAGAAGTCGATTAAATGAATCAACTGAAACACATCCAGCAATCACGACCGCATGTAGAGCAGTAGGTGCAGCAATTCACTCTGCAGCCTTATTGGCGTGATTAAATAAATCAGAGACGCAGCTAGTAAGTTACGGCAAGTTCAGCAAAAACAAAAGAACATACTGTGCCGCGTTAATCATATGCTTCGTCACGCGAAGTTCAAGTCACACCGAACATTGAATGAGCACGACCTGCAGCGTCCTCAACAAATGACAAGCTGAGAAAACGTAGCTGCATAACCTATCGAATTAATGTCAGCTTCATCACAGAATTTCCTCTGTAAACGGATAGGCAGCCGTTTAAAAACATACAACAGGGTTTGCGACGAATTTAATTCGGAAAGGTAACCCCACTGAACAATTGTTATGTAACAGTAACCCATATCAGTTACTAGCTTATCCAAGCTTTCTTCATCTTGAATCGGGATTCACTTCGTATAGAACCCAAATAAGCCTTATTCAAATAAGCGTTTACCGTCTCAAATCGATACACGCAAGCTGCGAAGCGGGGTCGGAAACTTGCTCCATTGCTGTCTCCTCAAAGCTTGTCTTCATGGAACCATTATGCAGAGGATTACCGTCAAATGTATGCGAGTTCCTCTTAGGCAGAGTAATGTCTTTGCTGATCGCCGAGCTCAACTCTTGACCGTTTCCAAACCCACTGGATCACCTGGCACCACGCCTGCAACATGCAAGCCATCGGTATCGGTTGACTCTGGCACCATTGGAAAACATTGTGCATCTGCGTTCTGGCGTGAAGTAGTCAGAGGTTCATCATCTTGAATGATCACACGTTGCTGCGGAATAGCATCCTTTGCGCCAACGCTCAAAATCGGCTTCGAACCAAGTACATTAGCAATTGAAGCAACTGCTTGCTGAGTGCTAGCCGGTGAATATGAAACCACATACTGAGACAGCGCTAACAGCACTGGATAGTATCCACAGGCAGATAAATAAAGTTCGTGCCGCAACTGGGCTCATCTGGACTGTGATCGATTAAGCTTTCATGATGTTGCAACTGCTCTTTACGTTTCGGCCTGGAACTACCAGATGACATCGCTTTTAACTTCAGCAGTCCCATTTGCAATTCTGTTCGTTTCTTTTTCTATTCTTATTTCGCGTTACGTCGAAATTCAGCTTCTTTCCGAATTCTCTCGGCTTGTTCTTGCGCTAGTTGCAGCTCCAAACGCAGTTACGCTTGTTTCAACTTAAGCTCAATAATTTCCTTCTGCCTAGCGAAGGAGGAAGCAGAAGCTCTTTCCGACTTCAAGCTAAACATGTCAACTTTCTCGCGATTCTTCTTACTTCGCGACTCGTTTCGAATTCCGCTGTCGAAACACTTGTAGCCCGATGCGTAAACGTTGCTCGAGTGTTTTTGCATTTTCGTGCGCTCGCACTAAATCTCTCAGTAGAATATTAGAATAACGAATGTTCGTTCATTCTTNAACAAATTATCATTTACTTTTTGAATTTTTTGTTTTATTTGTATTTCATAAAACAATNTTTAATTTTTGATGTAGCTTCCTGACACTCATATCAGGCCCACATCAAGAGAACCACAAATTTCGGATAATGCACGTTCCAGCTTTATTATCACATGCTCACAAAACGTGGCCCACAAAATGTTGCTCGCAAAACGTGATAAAACAAAAATTATTATGGCCAGCCTTATGCTGTAAGGACCTTACGTCCTATATGGTAAATAGCCCTTTTGCTATGACAGCCTTGTGCTGCAAGAATCAAAGACCTCATGTCTCTCGAAACAGCCTTATGCTCTGGCAGCCTTGTGCTGCAGAACCGTAAAGACCTTTTGTCTTTTTCTAACGGACCAACCTTTGCGGCCCTTGTAATGCTAAGAAATCCCGTGCTTCCGCCTCCTCCACTACTGAAGAACAACTACTCTGTGACCAAGGCATGCAGAACGAAGCAAAACGCGGCCCGGCAATTACTCGAGGCTCGATTAATCAATCAAGGGGAACGTCGCTTAAGGACAACACGCAAACAAAAATACGCAGCGATTCTGCGAACGTTACAAAAGCTGTCGTAAAATTTTTGACGCAGTACGCGCGTACTCCACCAGCGGTGGACTACTCCAAGTGAGCTGCTAAACAAAAAGCAAATAAGAACAAACATCAACACCCTGCTACCACCTGATCATGTTGCTCAAAGCCAACAACCTAAACAGGCCGTGAAGTCTCAAAACCAGCTGGTCAAGAAGATGTGCACCTACGAGATTGCTGACCCTTGTTCCGCTCTTTACTTTAGAACCACGTTGGGTTCCAGCAATTGTGGTAAAAAAAACGCGTGAGTCGAAGTGTCCACGTTTCGTGTGATCCCAAAGACCCACTTTACGAAGACCAATGGCGTACGCAGAACATTTTATTGGGAGGGTTCATTCAGTGGCATATGGTGGTTATTTGTATTTGGTGTGCGCTGTTTGTGACGTCACAATTTGACGTCATACTCATGTTTACAATCCAACGTTTTCGCGAAATTTGTTGACACAATATGCATATTCTTCTACACGCACTTCCCTTTTAATTTCTGTGTCATTGCACTGAATATAAACTATCAGCGCTCCAGGTCACGATATCGGAGGAAAATAAACTCAACGCTACGACACAGCAGTTCATAACCGCAAAAATATCAGACTGCGCGTTAAAACAAGGGAGTAAAAGACACGCATCAATGCGTCAGAGCAATTTGCAACTGCAAAATCAAGCTGCGCTAATCTCTTGTTGAATACGAGCAGTGGAGCAGAGAAAGTGAGCGGCTGCACTGGCTAACGCGCACCCCGATTTAAATGATCGAATCTTGCTAAAGTACACAAGAATTGAGAATGCGCATCCGAATTTTTGTTATTTATGGAAGTCCAGCTAATTTTTTGTTTACCTTTTTCCCTGCTGAGACGTTATGAAATGCCTGAATGCTTCTATGTTAACAACTGCTGTTTTTGAGCTCGTGCAACAGTTTCATCATGCTACAGAAACAGCTAATGTAGCCGATGCGGTCAGCACTTGCGCTGCTCAGCCACAGCAAACAAAATGAAGACAATTGTTTTGGATAAAGTGAACTATCGCGGAACACAATCTCAAGCTTGCGAAGTGGACGAAAGGTCTGCAAAAAGTGATGAGATGGTTTCTGGATGCAGAAAATAACCCAGATTCCCACCATAACCTAATTATTACTTTTTGGCCCATTTACAACGTTCCTTGAAATTTGCATGCAAATTTGTTCAGTGGTATTTGCATTAAGTCGACAAATTAGCAAGCAGAAAATATGCGAAAACAATTAATCTCCTTTGCGCAGGTAATAAAGTTTTTGTAAAATGTTAAGCTCAATGTGATTTTTTTAATCCCAATCCCCCCCTCACATAAGCCCTTGATGGAGACGTCACATTTACGACCAAGTTTCAACTTGGGAAAAGAGACCCTTGAAAAGGGGCTATGTCTACCTCCCACGGCGATGGTGACGCCGTGACGATCCATCCCGGAAGCAACTTAAAGGCTGATATGACCGCCTCGGAAACCCCAGCACATAGCCGCTAAAATCCGAGGCGGACACGACAGCATAAGCTTGGTAAATTGTTTTGTTGTTGAACTTGATCGGGTTGTGTCTCATAACTTGTTGGGAAGGTTACGTGGTGTAAAGCATAATTATTATTAGTTCGTAAAGTGTACGCGACTCGCGTGCTCTTTGTGTGAATTGGTTGCAGCGCGTTCGTGGTTGAAGTGATGTATAGTCTTAAGCCCAGACTCGCATTCTTCACCAAATTAGCGTGGAAGCACTGGCTTACTCTCTTCAATCATTCTTAGGCGCTATGTGTTTGCTTGATTCATTTTACTGTATGTATTTTTTGTCTCTAAAGTGTAAGAATACAACCAAAGCGTAATCGATGAAGCTGTTCGATATTTCTGAATTCGAACGACGCGTTGTCGGTATGATAGTTTTCTTATGCTTCATATGCTTGACCTTTTTATCTGAAAAGAGTCCAGTAATATGTTGGGGGAGATGTATAGTATAAGAGGGCCCTAACAGAATTGTCTTTATTGTGCCATCTTGGGAGGCGCGCACTCAAACCGCAGAACCATTCAATTGGAAAGATAGTTGTTGTTTACATTTAATTTTAGACAGAGTCTACCCGTATGGCACCGTAAGGTCAGCTAGTGGGGCTAAGAGTGCGGCACTTTCACTCGGGCACTTTGTGATTGGTTAAGCGTTCGAGTGTAGCGAAGCGAGCGGTGGTGCACAGCAAACTGACGGAGCATGGTACCTTTCGCCAGTAAATTGGAGTGGAGTGCTCAGCAGCAGTAAGCAGAAAACCGATCAATATACTGTACATAACTGTATAGCACAGTGTGTGCACAGTCAGTAACATGTGCTGTATTGGGTTGGTAAGACAGGCAGAATATGTATGACTGTACGCTACAAAACAGACCCGTATCCAGGTTGGAAGGTTTAGAGGGGAAAATTAAATTTTAGTGGGGTATGTTTTTTGTTATATATTTAAAACAAATTTTTCTGGGCACAAGAGAACAATTTGGGGGAACTGCCCCTGAATGCCCCCCGTGGCTACAGGCCTGCTGCAAACGATCGGTTGGTGGCCCATGCAGCGTCTGCAAAATCTGCATCTGCAGTAAAATCCATACGAGATGCACATTCTTTCAAGGTGTATATTAAGGTTGCCAAACGTCCTTGAGCGCCAAGAATTGTCCGTGAATTTGCTATCAAAACCCGTTTTGTCCTTGATTCTTGAAAAACATCTTGTTGTCCTTGAATATTTGCCGGCGTCCTTGAAAATTCTTGAATAATTCTTCAATTGTTCATTTTTGTACTATTGTTTATATTGAACATTCAAGAATCAAGAATAAACAATGTAAATGAACAGAAAAATGTGAAAATTTGTTCCATTTAAAAAAAATTTTGTAGTAAAATGTAAATTATTCAAGAAAAGTTATGTCGTCACAATACGTTTTATTCATTCACTTTAGCTTGACATGCCCATACGTCAAAGCTTGCTGTAAAGGTGAAAGTAGCCACGGGCGTCCGCAAAAATTTTTCGATGAGGGGAAACGTGGAGATTTTGCTTATCCTTTCCACACTGCTGGCGTTGCAATGCAAATGGATGTCCTCAAAACGCTTTACGCTTTGGCGCATAAATGTCGTTGTTTACTGAATTGGAGTATAAATATCTTTACAACTGTGAGCTCCACAGAACTGAGACTGAAATGGACTTAACTGTAATCAACAACTACGTTTGTGGTTCTCTCAGTCTGTGCGGGTTGAACAGAACTCACTTCTGAAATTTTTGTCCGAATTTTTTTTCACACTTCGGCTATCAGAATGGCTTTTCTTTTCATAAACTGCCTAATATCCGTTTTAGCGAATACTTTCTACAATTAAGTCATAATTTAAGAACAATCAACGACAAGGTCAACATTACCGGTGAAAAGTCAAGAAAGTTAGACACTCTCACAAAACTGTTTCAAACAAACAGACCTGTATCTTGACACGACCATCGGACAACTTAAAAACTTACTAGAGTTAAAACACCACGCAGGCGTAAAAATTGAACAGATGAATTGTGAAAACTCGCCGCAGCAAATATAGCTCTGCACTTAGTACTCGCTCAGAACAAGCGTTTCACAGAGGTATTTCTAACAGGCCACGTAGTTTTATGCTGTTGCAACTTCTCCGTCGGCGTTGCGTTGAATGTGTGATTCACCACGAACGGGATGGGTGCGATGAACAGCACCCAGATATAAGTGGCGTGAACAAGCATTAACAGAGTGATCATTGCGTGTAAAAATTAATAGAGTGATCATGGCGTGTAAAAAAATCTACCAACTTGTGAACGATTGAACGTGATGACTAGCGTACGCGAAGAGTGATCATGGCATGTGACTTCTATTTTTTATTGATGCCACAGTGTGAAGCTTTGCGCACTTGACGCTCGGGATTTCCGATCGCAACAATACTATATGAAAAATCTGCATAAGCATAGTTTGATTAAACCATTCCCTCAGGCACATTGGCCACACTCACAATCTCACACTATAATGGATTTTTCAAAGTTGTGGAAGCGGAAGCATTGTTACAGATTCACCCCTGCTTCTTTCCACACAGTATAAAACTACGTGTCTTACGCTATCATCATTCACTGTCTCGCTGCATCACCTGCCAAAGATATCTGACGGCAACAGTCACATGCGGAAAAATGCATTTAACTATAACTTGCGCTCGCAAGTTTCTCAACGTGATTCTGCAGACGAAGGAGTGGACAGGAGTGAACTGCAAGTTCATCACTGCATCACACCAGAACAGCGAAGCTGGCTCATGTACAGTGGGAGTGCCATACCGGTAAAGTGTTATTGCAAGAATAAAATCAATTGAATCGGAATCAAGATACTGGCTTCAGATTTTCTGAAGTTTTTAGTTCTTAGTCGCTTTTTCCAGGAGGCAAATACCCGTTTTGCCCCTTACGTCAAGACCGTAGCAAGCCCTTTAGATTGGGGGGCAAGATTTTTCATTATTATTTTTGTTTTTGCATGTTTTAATGAAATTCTTAAGGACACAACAAAATATGAGGGGCACAAAATTTGGGGAGGAAAAACCCCGAATGCCGTCTTGAAAAATTAGTTTTGAAAACAAAACGTCCCTGAGAAAACTTCAAGTGATCTGGCAACCTTAGTGTATATACATAGGGTATCTAAATTAATGTTTGTCTATGGGATATGCAAGTAGTTCTGACTATGTGTGCAATTGTGTTGCAAAATGTGGGGGACAACTTGGTGTGAAACCATTATAGTCATCGGGTCGATGCAGAAGTGAAGTTTTATAAATACAAATTCCAAATCTTGATTCTTAGAGGTGTTTTGAAAGCAACACAAGTAATTTCTAAGAGCTGTCAGTTGGTGTGCACAAAATGCTGAATTGCATTGGTCGCGCGTGTCACTCGTATAGTAAAACACATCAATTTTCGTGCATCTTTTAAGAAGTGTGGGATAGAGTGCGATTTGATGTCTTGTTTTAGTTGCAAAACGGTAAATATCTTTCTTGCACATTTCCGCTCTTTGAAGAAACTGCAAATTTTTACAATGCTACTGGTCATCATGTATGCAGCCCCACTCCTACCCAAATCTACATTGATATCCTCTTACCGGTAGCAAAAAAGTTTGGCCAAAAATTAGCGTAGCCTACTTCACAAAATGATTTTCAATCTATTTTTACTGCTGGTGGATGGAGGATGTAGCCATTCCATCTCTCCTTGTCGGCCCTTGCATACGTACCTTACCTGCATATTCACCTACAATGTAATTTCTGCATACCTAATCGTCTGGCGACTGCTACTTTATGACTTCTGTCTGCGATGTCACTTAGCTCAGTATTTTCACAATCAGAATTTTCAGGTTAACATCAAATTTTGATGGATGAAATTATTGTCAAAAGTTTTATTGCAAGCGTTCTGCTTGCATAAGGACACGAAAATATATTTGCGATTAAACAGAAATTAAAATTCACAACGATGAATTGGCAAAAAGTACCAAGTTTCACCTGCATTAACACGAAAAGATTGTCCAGCAAAACTAAGTGTTACGTATCTGTAAAGCAAATATTTTGCACTTGGATGAAAACATTGCTGCATTGTGCTTTTGTTTAATCTCAGGTAAATCAGATGACTTAGGAACCAATGTATTCAGCAAAAGCATAAAGTCGCACAGTGTACTGTAGGATTCACGGAATAAATATCTTTTTGAATGGTTGGTCACCATTGTCGCGACATTACAAGAACTGAGACGAAATGTGTAGGCTAGCTTTAATTCATAGGCAAGTCCCTAGGTTTTGAGCTATAGCGCAATATATAGCTACGTCAATACTTCTCCAACGTTTTGATTGAAATCCTGTCTACTAGTGGTTGAAGACAGTCTCTTGGGCAAAACTGCCCATCCTAAAACGAATCTCCTCGATCGTGCTGCTTTTGGTCTTCGGCTAAAACTTCGTAGAGATTCGCCTGAAAATGTAGCTTTCTAACGTTATACACTGGCATCTTTGAATTTTACGCTGTTTGTTTATGTATACGTGACAACCAACGTTACAGGAAAGCCAGTTATATTTCTGCACGAAACAAATCATGGCCGTATTGTGGACAGGGACACCGGAACGGGGGTGCATGACGGGCAGTGGTGATTCGAAAATTAAAAAAGTGGGAGGCACTGCGGGGCCAAGGAAAGAGTAGGGAGGCCAACATAAATGTCTATCTTGCATGGTGATTTTTCGTTGTTTTAAAGCTAAGTTGCTATGATTTACCCTATCAAACCCAAGGCTTGAGAATATCGTTAAATATGAACTACCGTCTTTATTTACTCGAGACACCTCAACGCCACTGTAGATGCAATCACACACGCGTACTGCTATCAGGGGCCCGACTAGGGGGGGCGGGGGCGGGGCGGTTCTTTTCGGGAGGGCGGCACTTTTGGTCAAAAGAAGGAATAGCAAATGGTCTTTCACGAATGAACCTGAAATTAGATTTAGGTTTTACATTTTGGTTAAGGTTGGACCTACTATACGTCTGGCCGGGACTATCCCGGTTTAAACGTCTGTCCCGGTGCCCCGTCCCGGTTAGCAAAATATCCAGGAATTTTACTTCAGTGAAATTTTCAAATTAATTCCAGCCTGATGATGCATTGTTATGAAATAATTACGTCCTGAAAGGCTTGACTTTGCTTTAACCCGTGGCTTGGGGGGCGGCACTTTTCGACTGCGGGCAGCGGCGTAACTGACGGGGGGAAGGGGTGCGCGCCGCCCCCCCCCCTGGCAGGTTATATGCAAAAAATGGGCCCTCTTTCAGAGATTTCATTAACTGCAAAATATGAAAGTGGTTTTACAAGTTTTAGAAATCCGTTGGTCTTGACGTTTTAAATACTGAAATAGTGCAGTGTTTAGCATACTAACAGTCATCAAATGAATTCAAAATCGAAGTTGTTGCAACGGCGTGCAGTACGCAGTACATCATCTTGAACGTGCATACTGCATACTGTGTGTGATATAATAATCGCCCGTAGTTGTGGAACGTTGCCCTCATCTGCGGCCATCATATTTCTGCTTACTTTGGAGTGTGTGATGCAGTTGTGAATAGAATACGTTTATGTTTAAAAACTCTCGTGTACTTTAACTTGAGATTAAACAGAGACCTTGAGATTAGAATACAAAGAAAGTTGGGTAGCGACACTACAACTTCTTTTCTTGCTTTGCAAAGTCAGTTTAACAAAGCTGTTTGAAATTCACCGCTGAAGTTGAACTTGAACCAGCAGCGGTGTTCATTTCAGCATCTCGGCTTGAGGTAGTAACTTCGTTTTCTGGCCATCCCAGCAGCGGGTACGGCAGTTATCGTCTGCGCAGCGCACTTTACACCTTGAAGTATGCGATAAAGTGATACACAT
>JGI24158J21664_10005351_pt1 | contig 16769 bp, 10 predicted proteins | sample Ectturendosymbi3_FD_21664 | JGI IMG/M metagenome (IMG submission 21664)
TTCTGTCTTCAATGCAGTTGCAAAAAGTGTCTGTAACCCTGTGATTTCGCCGGCTTCAATGTCTTATACTACGTTCTGTATCGTCTGTTTTTATCAACCTGCGTTCTGCAGAGTGTGTGTGTTCATACTATGCACTTCGTGTCTGCTATAAACAAATGAATTAAATTAAATAAGGTCAGCTTTTCGGGCATAAATGGTGCATGTGTTAATTTTCAAGCTAAAGCAAGGTATGATCCACGTGTTCAGATGCCACTTTATTGCTGTCTTTAGCAAATCCTCGTTGGCCTACGCCTGCATCAACTGACCTACGCCTTTGTCGTCACAAACGTCCTTGTCTCGTGTATGCGGAAGACGCGTTGCAAATGTAGACGGCTACGTGCTGTTGAAGGACGGAACGCTCTGCACGTGCTTCAGAAGCATTTCTAGTGTAAATGCACCCTTACTCATGAATGACGATTGCTGTTGTCCGGGCAACATCATCTCGCGGGAGTTCAACCGCTTGAGTTGTTGCAGGCTATCAGCAAGGCGGTCTAGAATCTAGATAGCCATCATGCATCTATGCAATGGGTATCTGCAAATTATGCCTAATCCTTACTCATTTACTTCCACATATCACTTGCTTTGCCTCAAATCTAAGACATGAAAGTTTCAGTTTTAGCTACACTAGAAATTATTTCATTATGAAACTATCAGTAGCATTGAACACTTATTACGAAGCTAATCAGGGAAATTAACCAAGTGAGCCTAGGATAATTTACACATTCAAATGGCGTTGAACCCAACCAACCTCCTAAACCAGTGGTTCCCAAATTGTGACACGCGCATCCAGGATTAACAGGTCGTCCTTATGCTAACTCTTCTGTAACAGCTTGTTAAAATGGATTCTGATGTTGGCCTATGCATCTACCTGCATGTAAAAACTTAGTTGTTAGTAAACAGACAAATAGCCTACTATTTAGTTATTAACCTGCAGCAAAACATATGAAGTTTCAATGAAACATAACCTTTAAAATGTGAGTTGTCAAAAGGCAGTAGCACTGCCCACAATGGTGGCTATCTAGAATCTAGATTCTAGACCGCCTTGCTGAAAGACTGCAACAACTCAAGCGGTTGAACTCCCGCGAGATGATGTTGTCCGGACAACAGCAATCGTCATTCATGAGTAATACGCTTCTCTTGCGTGCAGTGTAAACGGGCAAACGGAACATCTGCCGCAGCCTCTTCGTTTCCGCGCGTAAGTAAAGTTACGTGTAAACCCAGCTTTAGCACGGCGTGGTTCGAAGTAACAGCAAAAATGCCAGACGATAATTTAAAAAAAAATAAATAAAACTGTCTTATTTGGAGCTTGGCAAGCCGAGCCATCGAACATTGAAGTAGCTGTGTCAGCACAGTTGAGGAGATTCGCAGAAACGGTACGATAAATACAGAAACTTCCAGACGCAACCAAGGAACATGGATCCAAGAACGTGGCAAACGCGAAGTGCACCATGGAAAAGGAATACAGGTTTGAAACTTTCACTTGCGCAATCTTGCTTGCCTTCTTCTTCATGCGTGTGAGCGGCGGTTCAAACAAAATCCACAAGGTCCTCAAGCCATTTAGTGTTGTTAATGTCAGGGGACCGCAGGTCTTCCAGGCAGTTCGGAGGACGGAGGATGTTACAGTCGAAGATTATATGACTGGCAGATTGCTCCTCAGCGCCACAGATGCATTTGGGTGTGTCTAGGATGCCCCAGCGGCACATGCATGTACCAATCTTGCTTGCCAAGAGCAGAGAACGGATTGGGAACCAAAGGTGGCTGTCGTCACCTTTTCGAACTCCGACTCAGCTGCTGTTCTAAAATCTTTGAATCCTGATCTGACTCAGATTTTTTTTCAAATTTAAAAAGCCGACTCCAGTTCAAACATTTCAAGAAGCCGAGCCAAAGCAAGGCGTTAGCTCTCACTCTTCAAAATTCGCTTCACAGATTTCCTGGTGCACAAATATTTATTTACAGGAAGCCTTTTGGTCAGGAGCTGCAGTAATACTTCTACGATGGCGTGGTAACAGAGTAAGCAAAACGAGGTCCGTACGCTAACAGCACAAACATGAAACTCAGCTGCAGAAGCCGCACCAGATCTGTGCGCGCGCACAGAAATGCGGAGAATCAGGAAGCTGTCGGATCTAGAGCACGTGCATGCAAAACTCCCTTGGGGCAATGACGAGTTGACGCAAGCAAGCCAGCAAGTACAGCAAAATAATCACAAGTTGTAAAATGCTCATTTGTAATGCGAATGGTTTTCATCCACCATACCACCAACGCACAAAACTAACCCTGTAGTAGCCTACAGTTTTCAGAAATTCATGCTGCTATACAACCTACTTGGAACAAGTTGTGATGCTACTTTTCTATGGTGTTCCAACTGTTTTACTGATTGTTCAACATGAAATTAGTGATTGGCATGCACAGCGATTAGCGAAATGACTAGCAAACGTTTTCGAAATATGAAGAAGATTTAAAATGTACGTAATTTCATGTTGCAACTGGAAACAGATTCCTGAACTACCAAAAGAAACATTATTGATTTCACAACTAGCATTTGTGAAAATTTGTTCAAGATCATATCACTGTCGAGAAAATACTGCGTAACACGTACATTGTAAGACTTCCAGCCGCATGTACTATTTGACTGTTGGTTTTTATTGCTATCTGCTTTCATTCATTCATCCATTCATTCATTCTTTAGTGCATATATTCTATGGATATGAGTGATTCACGTGCATGGTTTTGGCAAATGTGCAACAAAAAGCATGAAATCGAATTGCTCTTGTAGTCGATTTCTGGCACGTATTTCAGCGAAACTGTTTGGTTGCGATATTGCAATCATTACCAATGACCTTGCAGAAACATTAGGCAATTTCAAGTCCTACTTACTGCGTTTTTCCGAGTCCATATCCGACCAGGGTTGCGGAGCCGGAGTCATAAGGAATCGGAGGTTTTTGGGTGTAGTCGGATTCCTAACAACACTGGGAGTCGGAGTCGGATTTTTTAGTCCGACTCCGACTCCAGATGTCCAATTGGATCATTTTTGCATCATCCTCCTAACTTGGGAATTCCTGTTTAAATGGTACAATTTCCTTTGAAACTTTTGTTGAAACAGAGATATTTTTGCTGTACACCACGATTTCCATTGATTTTAACAGCCAAACTTCATTCCCTTTATGTTAAGGAGTCGGAGTCGGAAATTTGGAAAGGTCGGAGTTGGGTTCGCGGTCGGGTATTTCACCTCCAACTCCGTAACCCTATATCCGACACAAAGTTTTTCTCACAAACCAATGATCTAAACTAGAAGACAAAACACAAATCAGTAATACCGGAAATGTGAAACTGTCACGTGTGATCTAAAGAAAAAATACATTAATAATAGTCATAAAAATTTACCATTGACATAAAGGAAAAATGCAGTATATAGAAAAAGTACAGTAAGTTAATAATTTATTCATTTGAAATTTTTTTCACCACCTCCCAATTGGGTATTAAAAATAGAATTGCGCTTGACACTAACATTTCATGCTTCTATAAAGCTCTTCGAACACTTAACACCAATATCCAGGCAGAAAATAATTCCTCGACAGCCACTTGTGATAAAGGCATTGCCAAAAAGCTTTTGCAAACATCAGTGATAGGTTCAGGATAGTAATATGCATTGTCTATAGCAGTGGTTTCCAACCTTTTTTGTACCGCGACTCATACCAACCCACAACCCAAAAAACCCCCGGCAAAAACTCAAATAAAGCAAATGCAATGCAGCTGTGTACAAAAATATCAACTCGCGACCCCTCCAAAAATGAATCACGACGCCTCTGGGAGTCGCGATCCCAAGGTTGAAAACCACTGGTTTATGGCAATGAAGACAGTTTTCAGTTTCACTCTGTTTCCTTGATCATTTCGTCTCTTGCGACGACTTTGCTGCGAGTTTGCTCTTGATATTCTGGAGAGATGTTTCTCAAATTCGTTTTCCTTTTCACATTCGTTTTCACGGGATCTACCACTGGTAATTTTTCTGTGTTGTCTTGGGTAGTATCAACTAGAAATGCTAGAATGTCCATCAAACCCTCTAAAAGCTCGTACTATAGCCTAGAATGCATTTAAATCTCGCGCGGTTTCGCGCCAGTGAGTCGGCTCGATTTTCGAACTCCCACGGGACGGTGACGTCATGGATTGTTTTGAGAAACCTGTCAAAACAACCTGCGGTTTTGTAAACATGGCCAGAAAGGCCGAAATCGCACGGTTAAAATTGTTTTTTTCAGTCTAAACTACAAGTCTTTCCCGATTCAGAGCGGATCTGAACAGCTCTCTAGCTCGATCCGCTGGCGAGTGTTGACCATATAGAAAAGGGGTGCATTCCACCCCAGACTGGGGTTTGTGGGTGCAGAAATTTTCACCAATTTTTTTATCCATAGTTTTGGCTACAGGTATGCTAGAAAGCCATTCAAGGGCTCTAAAGACGCGGATTTTGGCCTAGTTTCCGAAAAAACTTGAGCCAAAAGAATGGGTCAATGGGTTGGGTCCCAGAGACAGGTAAAGGTGACCAAAAAAACGCAAAAATACCCCCACTTGTGACGTTCCCCCCGCGAACGCCAAACCGAAAACGAAAAACGTTTTTTTTCGATGTCAACTAGAAGACTTGCTGAATCCATAGAGGGTTTGAACAGCTCTCTAGCTCTAGCGGCTGGCGATTTGTAGCCAAAAAAGTGCCGGCCAACACATTGGCCGGCGCGGTCGTTAACTATTTTTACCCTTTTCGTCTGAATAACTTTCTTCTAATCAACGCAAAATCAGAGCGCGAATTGGTTTTCACAACGACCGGTAGTCAGCTTTAATAGGCCCACTTGAATACAAATTAAAATCAGCAAACTGGATTTGTCTACAAAAGTCAACCGTGGATCAGTGATTTTTGTAAACAAGTGCAAGTCTGATTTATTGATTTTTGTAGACAAATGTCTTGGGTAGTATACACACCAGAAATGGCAATCTGCCGAAGGAATGCATCTTGCGGTCCTTCCTTAGCTAACAAAAGTTAACATAATGATGTCTGAGATGAGGGTTGCCAACACTATTTTTACCCTTTTCGTCTGACTAACTTCTAATCAACGCAAAATCAGAGCACGAATTGGTTTTCACGACTAGTAGTTAGGCCCACCTGAATACAAATTAAAATCAGCAAACTGGTTTTGTCTACAAAAATCAATAAATCAGACTTGGACTTGTCTACAAAAATCACTAATCCGCGGTTCAAGTCCGAAGTAGAACTAACATGTCCACAAGTCCGACTTCGTAACAACGCTTTCGTGACAATGCACTTTGAGCGACTGGTTTGGTGAAATAACGCGGTACCAACAGTGACCGCTCATGGCAGCAAAGCACGGAGTGGTTCCGCCATTATTTATACGCTGCTGATAGTAATCCTTCGTGTTGCAAAACAATGCGAGCGCACCGCAGCCTGTGCGCTGCTGATGCTAGAGGCATTGTATTTAGGTCTTGTGGCATTGACAGATCTTCTTAATGCAATTTTGAACGACGTGGTGTTGCCGAACAGTAGACATTAGCCGAACCCGACGAGTGGTCATTAGCTGAACAGCAGAGCAGTCAGCCGAACAGCAGTCAGTCACTGTTGTGCAGAAGAATCGTGCATACAGCGCTTCATGTTCTCAATGCAGCCCACACTTTGAGAAAAGTTTATTGATAGCATGAAAGATCCGTTGTTTGCAAAAGTTTAGTAACAACAATTAATGTATTTGTAAATCTTAGCATGTTAGCTGTTTTATCTATACTCTGATCACTATGCAAACAACCTACACAAGTTTCGACGAGGGCCCCAGAAGCCAGGGGGCCTGGTATCGGTCTTCGTAGCCCCTGATAAAATTGCTCTGAGGCGCTGAGTATGGCTCTTAGTTTTCGGAAGGAGTTTATTACGAAGTTTGGTGAAATGGAGCGAAAACTAAAAGATTCCGAAGGAAAGTTAGAATTATGCATGGAATACATCCTTGGCTGCTTTGAGTCCTTTGGTTTAGCACACACTAAGTAGTAACTCCAGAATTAAAATATCCTTTTAAATATTACTGTAGCAAAAGGGTTGCTCAGCAAAAACAACAATTGTTGGTGTAAATGATTTGCGCAACTGTTTATCCAATGTACGTAAACAGCCTTGACTTATGAGTAAGCAAAAAATCTCTTTTCCTTAAAGTAGAAAACAGGGCCGTAGCTACGTTTTAGTTTGGAGGGGAAAATCCAGTTTTTGGTAGGCAAGATTTTTGTTTTTTTATGTTTAAAACAAATTTTTCTGGGAATAACAAAATTTGGGGTGACACAACAAATTTGGGGGAGTCTGTAACCAGTATTCACCTTCACTCAGGATTGTTGTGGTCGTGAAGCTTTGACAATTCGCGTCAAAATTTTTATGTAAAAACTGCAGGTATAATTGTTGGGCACAAAAATCAGTAAAATAATTTTTTGTAATACTGTTTTCTCAACCATCGATTTTTCATCGCTCTTGTCGAATTGCCTGGGAGAAACGTTACGCGCCCGTATTAATTTAATTAGTGGTACCATTCATTTAATTAGGGATTCATTTCATTAGTGATAAACTTGCAACAATACTGGCAGCCAATCTAACCTATGGGCCGAGAGAAAAATCAAAATGATTCAACCTGTTGCGTTGCACGTTGCATGAGATTTAATTTACTAAAAATGTATTAATGTCTACGGAACACGGCGTTTATGCAATATTTTTATTTGCGGTTCGACCTGACGTAGGCTCCTTGGCTTGTTTGCGTTTTTGCTGGTACTTATGTAGAACCACTTATCCACGAATTGCTGGATTCGACTGAGAGGTCAAAAAGAGTTAGTGCTATAAATATTGTATCTGCTTAAACAGTCTAAACCTAGAAACGTAAAGCTTGTAAGTTTTTCCCTGCAGGTATTGACTGGTTTGTTTCACAATCAAACGTAGCTGTTTCTCAGCTTTCGCCCTTGTTCATGTAGGCTTGCTTCGTTTGGGCAAGTCATTATCCTGTTATACTGTCGTTATCGTTACCTGTTAGTCTTTATCTGCATAAGATTTCATCGAGATGCATTCCTACTCTATCTCGTCGTTTAATTCCATCGTAAGTTGGCAATATATCGTATCGTTTCCAGAGGCTCACGCAGTGTAGTAATTCGCATGCTATCGCAGCTTTTGTTTATGAAAGTTTGCTGTTTCATTAACTCTATAGCTGAGTAAAGCTGGTGGGAGTCTGTGACCGCAAATCTTTTTACTGGGGTTTCGCTGCTGAAGCATCATGTTCTCAGAAGCACAAGGCTTTGACGGCGTTATGATGCCCCGTATCACTGCCACACACTTTGCTGAAATATGGAACAAGTACGATGTCGACGGTAAGTCTCAAGTAAAGTAAGCGGTGTGCAGTAATTGCATAAATTCAAGAAATCTGTTAGTTTAAAGCAATGGTTCCCAACCGGGTTGCTGTGGCACCCTAGGTGTCATTTACAATACTCAGGGGTGCCGCGAGAAAATAAATTTTTCAATATATCATTAAAAATACATTTTAAAATGTCATTAAACTCTTAAAGCAAACTGCTCGGGGTTCGCCATTGAGTGCCGCAAATTTTATTATTTTTCTCTAGGGTGCCGCAAGCTTGAAAAGGTTGGGAAACACTGGTTTAAAAGGTTTCATTGTCATCGTAATGACTATAAAACCTTTAAACTAACAGATGTCAACTAACTTTCACTAGTAATTGTACCCGAAAAAGCTTGGCTGATATATTGTCGCCATTGCGACGCGTCTGCAGATTTCGTATGTGAGATCAACAAATCGACATAGAGAATAAACGGTTCAACACTTTTGGTTGCAAAAGTTAACAGCTACAGTATGAAACGTCAGTGACTTTCTCTCCACGTTTGTTCTTGTACGGCTGCAGCCTATCGTTAAGATGTTGGATTTTGATGTTTGCTGGGCTTACCACAATGACCACCTCTGGCAAAATTTTGTGATAGCTGTAAGGGTAAGAAAAGCAGTACTTTATCAATCTTTTAAATACATTTTTTGCAGGAAATGGACATATCGACGGTTGTGAATTGAATTCCTTCTTTTATGATCTGATCAAAAAGATTCTTAAAAAAGTATGCGAGGCGAAGTTGAGAATTTTTTTCAACACGTGCTGATGCTTGTGGTCTGAGACTGATTTACTTGTGCCAATGCGAGTGGAATGTAGATAACATTTTTGTGTAAAATACTTTCGGCAATGAACACTTTAATCAAACAAAATTCCATTTCCAAGTTTCCTCAATCTGTCTCTTTCACAGACATATTTCTGTGACCGGAAGAGCGTATACATGATATTGGTAATTTTATGATTTGGTTCAATCGCATTCGAACTGTTGTATCGCTTGATCTTTCCTTATTAACACTTTCGCCCTGCAAGATGCCTTTCGCCTATATAACGTCTGTACTGATCGCCTGTAAAGTGCGGCAAAGCCACTTTGTAGTCGGTGGACTAGCCCGTGGCCTGATGTTATGTGCGTCCGCTTCGGTGCTGGTAGGTCTGGAGCTCGACCCTAGACCGGATCTTACCAAGACCTTGAAAATTGGTGCTGTAGCCTTGTTACCAGGCATACGGTGTGCGGAAGAGTTAAAGGAACTATCCAGTATCCAAAAAACGAGTCAAACGATACCAGACCTTATAAACACTCAGTTACAGCGCTATAAGACCGCTGTGTTACAAAACGCCATCAAAATCATGTCTCAAAAAACATTTTTGACGGCGGTGTTGCGTGTGGCGACGAATAGTTTCGTCCAGTGCCCCGGATTTTCGAATTTTCGATACAGAATATCAAGGCTATAATTTAGGGCGGCAGAATTTCCAGGAGCGTCAAAAAGTTTTTCAAAAGCTTTTTTGAACTGCTTTGATTAGCATTTTGTAGCAGCCATTCTAATCGGCATATCAATCTCCACTTGAAATAAAATCGATATATTTAAAGGTAATTTTTCACACATTAAAAAATCGTGCCTTCGGCACTCACATGACACGGAACAAATTTCCTCTTGGATGAAAAGCGGGCGGCAAAATTTTTATAGCCTATGCACGGCCAGCAATAGCAATTCGGCCTTACCTGTGACTATGTTAGGAGTGCGGATGAGAGCTGTCATGTACCTATACAATGGTTTCAGACCGTTGTAATTTTCAGTTCAGAAAAATTTTCAGTGAGGTCGGATTTGATCAGCATTTGTATCAAAACACATACTATGCGGGAAATACGTTTCTTATAAGACGCGCTGTTATATGCCCCGAAACAGGCGATAATTTTTATTTAAAGGTAGTTTGTCGCTTTTGGATTTTCGGTACGTTATTCGTTAGAGAGTTCTCGAACTGTTATTGGCTGTGTTACGCGTGCGGTTGTTTCGCAAAACATGGACTTTCAAAACAGTCTCTTCCCAACCAGGATATTTCCGTGGCAGTGGAAAAATATGACACGAAGCCACATCAGCATAGCACAGGGCCTAAATGTCAATCGTTGCTAAGTCACCTCCTGTAAGTTTCGGTAGTCATTAGCTTCAGCATTGCATTTTTCCCATGCCCACAGAATATTGGGTGCATGCCATAACTATACGCGTAGCAAGCTCGTTAAATTTAATTAATCCTACTGGCTGTATACTTCATTTTTAAAATGGTTTTACAGTTATTTTTTACAAATGATTTAGCGTTCGTCAACAACTTTTCTAATTGCCAGTTTGAAAAAGAAACGTATCCTTTGCTGAACAGTCTTTTTAATTGAGAAACAGTATGCGGGATGCCTGGGGAGATCAAACGCCTCTTGTAGAAACCTCAACGCCATTGGCAGTTCCCTCAGCTGACTTTAGAAAGATCTACAGTGTTACAAGAGAGAGATTTTATTTCTCGCTGAAAAGCGTTAGAAATTACTCATCTAGTCACTGCGAAATTTACTACAACATCATATACAAGTTTTTTGCTCTTCACTGGACTGCTCGCATTCTCATCACTTTTGCAGTTAAAGTTTTAGAAGTTTCCATATCTCATTGCATTTAGGTGAAACGGTAAGTTTGCTTAAATGAGTTAATATTTTGTCTTCTAATACTAATCAGCTATTACAGCAAGGCATATAAATTTTACCATAATTCGTTGGTTCGCTGGTTATGATGTTTTTCACATAGTTTCCTTACGTTCTAAAAGAAACAACGATATTTAATTCTTACCAGCATGGATCTTCTGCACCGCGAACCTATTCCCAGCAGGTTTAAACATCTATTACAGCAAGGCATATAAATTTTCCCATAATTCGTTGGTTCGCTGGTTATGATGTTTTTCACACAGTTCCCTTACGTTCTAAAAGAAACAACGATATTTAATTCTTACCAGCATGGATCTTCTGCACCGCGAACCTATTCCCAGCAGGTTTAAACATCCGTTGATGTCAAACAACGCGTCAGCATAACAAGATTAATCCTCAATGTCACAGATTAATATCGATCGCCAACCGCAGATTTTATTTCCATGCCGTCGCTTTGGGACTTTTTGCTTGCGTTTGATAAATTCATGTTTAGCCTCACTCAGAATCAATAGAGTTGGGCTTTATGAATAAATACAGAAAACAAATTAACAAATTAAATTTTGTACTGCATTTCAAGCACCCCAAAAATACTTCAATAAAAGCTTCCACTTGATTTTTACAACATTGTCAGATCAAATTTATATTTATTAATGCTAAAGTTATTATGCACAAAAATGTGTGGATCAAAGTCCAATTTTCGTCATACCAAAAAAAACACAAACTTGTCAACTCTTGCTAAGACTTAACAAGGACACAATATTGCATCTATTCTTTTCAAGCTTGTTTGTTTGAGAAGTCTGGGTTTTCTGTGCCGTTTCGTCACGTTTTAATTACTCTTTTCAACAAAGCCAAATTTTCCAGCTTTGTTATTTCGACAAAGGCTGCAATCCGAGCGAAACGTATGTTCGAGTATTTTCTTGACTACTTTTGCGTGGAGAAAACAACCAGGGTAAAGCCCGGTCACAGAAACAAAAAATTATCAAGTTTAAAAACATTTATGATTTCGCGTGCGGTATCCATTTTTTATTTTTACTGTGAATGCCTTGAGTCAATTTCTGTTAGCTTACATTTTCTTTTCATTACTTTTTCTTTTGACTTTTGTTGGTGTTGGTATCGAAATGATTCTCTTATTTTGTTTCAGGAACCTACAGAAGAAGAATTTGTAAACATAAAAAAATCTTTCATGTCAGCTTTCGATAGAAGCAAAGATGGAAAGCTATCTATGAACGAGGTATACGATTTGAAAGAATTTACTTGTTTCTGGTAAAAATGCAAATTTCGCATTATTTCACATCTTCAGAAAATGCTTTCATGGTGTTCAGTTCTGAAAAGATAAATTTTGAATAATGCTTCCTGGATTCATCGTCCTATAATTGACTAATATAATCTTCTACAATGAGACGCCTTACCTGCGCCATTAAATGATCAATGGCTGTTACGAAGGCATGCGAAGTCGCCTGCTGCACGTTTGAGTACTCATTTTCTTCAGCATTGTATTTTACCATGTCCACAGATATTTTGTGTACAGCTACTTACCTACGCCATTAATAATGTTCATTTTGCCCAACTAACAAACGCCGTTGTAACTTTACCACAGCTGGCAAAAATGCTTCTGCATGAAGATGAAGTCTTGTTACTCCTTTTCCGTCGAAACATCCCTCTGGACTCCAGTGTGACATTTATGAAAGTGAGATAAGGATTTTCTGCTTGTAGACTACTGCGTGTGTGGACTGTTCAAGAGAAGTTTACGGAGTGTTTGGGTGTTTGAACTAAAGTAACTCAAACAACGTTGTTCACTACTTAATCTTAAAGATCAGTTCACATTAAATTTACTGTGTTCATTCTACAACCTACAATCACGACAATCTTCTAGAAATCATTCTTCGGTTGACTTTTGTGCTTTCGAATTAATTGTACCGAACGTTAATTTTGGCCAGGTAGCCTTACTTCACTACATTTGCATGCATATTTTACCATTTCAAAAAACTGAGCATATATCTGCCACATGTCCGAAAACATTGGATGAAAACAAACGTGTTGGCAAGCATGTGTTTAGTTCATGTTGGTGAGGCTTATGAGATGTAAACTATTCGTTTTTACCACAGATATGGCGAAAGTACGACAAGAGTCGAAGTGGATATATAAATGAAGCCGAGCTAACGGTAACATCAGCATGTACATGATATTATTTGTAGAAAACGTGTCGTACCACTGACTAAGGGATACTTGCGTTTTTCCAAAACGAATGTATTCGATGTTTAGCGTTTCATCACAAGGTACTGTGATTTTTGATAACACAGGAAAATAAAATAATTTCCTACATGTTCCGAATAGCTGGTAACACTGAAGTTTTTCAGTGACAACTTCATGTAGCCTACTGCTAGTCTTAACTGACCTTCAAATGTGCTTTCCAACCATTTGTCTATTCACGTTAGACAGCAGGATTGCCATCTTTCATCCGCAGACAGATGCACGAAGTCGACTGCTTTACATTAAAAAAATCAATTTTGAAAGAAGCAGCAAACATTTATCCTATTACTTGTGAGCGGTCAAGTAAAGAAACGAAAACGGCAAACGTTTGCCAACGTACATTTTGAAAATCGCTTAAGACAAAATCACAAAATGTTCCATAACATTAATCAAAACGTTTTACAGTAAAAGAGTCGAAACAAACACGACCGAGCAGGTCGTTTTTCATTTGCCTTTGACAATAGAAATCCATAACGTAAATGTCATGTTGCGAAAAGTTATCCCCGAAAGGTCAAATGTTCTGTTGTTGGACATTTTTGGAGATACCTAAACTGTTCTTGCTTATGTTTATGCTTCCAAAATACAAGACCGCGATCATCTCGCAAGACTCCTTTACAGGACCACCAGATAATATTTCATTTTTAATTTTCAACGAATCTTCACAAACATTACGAAACCACAACAGGATTCAAGGAGATATCTGAAAACGGGTTCTAATGTAATGACCGATTTCGCAGTAGATCTGTAGTAATAATTAAAGCAGTTTCAAGTAATGCTTTATAAATATGTTAAATGTTGAATCTTTTTATTCGGTCATTTTGTCTAAAACTCGATTAATTGTTTCATCTTTTTCATCCTGTTAGGCTGCATGATTTTGGTACAACGCGTGAGCGATTCGGTGCTGTTGCAAAGTTTCACAGCTTCTCCAAAATAGGAACCGTGCAATTAGGCGATACATTTTTAATATGAAAATGAAATGTTAAAGTTTCAATCCAACCCGTGAGCTTTTCTTTACTCGCCCCCCTAACAGCGTTGCCGTCGCAGTTGCACCGGCAGCTGCCCGAGCACGAGGCTGAATAGAAATTTCCGTCGTTTACTGAAATGACACTGCCTTTCCTCATTGCACTTTTTAGTGTGCTATTGTTTCTACTGCACTACCACTAACTATATGCGGATGGATAGAAAGTTTGCTGCTGCTCATTTATGCTTCTGCGCAGATGATGGGCATGTAAGAAAATCACGTTTCTTATTCAGGCTATTTTCGTCATTATGCTTGATTCATAGCCTGCTCTATTTACTGCATTACAAAATCCTAAACAAACAAAACAAAACGCGTGAATAGCTTAAGAAACGTTACAGGTCAAAAGTACAATCAAATAGTAAGAAACAAGATAAGCCTTTCATTTCGCCAAACCCGGTGTCAGCTGATTTCAGTCATTAAAAAACAAGTAGAAAAACTACTTTTGTGCAAGTTGAGTGAAAGGCTCGTAAAAACACTTATCCACAAGCTTGTCGACGGGACAATAATGAATTGATTCGCGAAGAGGCAAACATTTTATTCAGGGTTTTTTAAGGTGTTTTAGGGACCCGATTCGGATCCCTAGAATTGAAAATCGGGTCCCTTGAATCAGAGAAAATTACCATCGGGTCTCTAGAATCAGAGAAATTGGGTCCCTACAGGTCCATACCGGGTACCTAAGATTTTCCTTTAAAAAACTGATTTTATTGATAGTTTCGTGCCATGTCAGGAAAGTAGAATTGCGGTATTCTTATAGATCGCCAGAACACCGATTTAAACTTCTGTGTAAAAAATTATAAAAGTGCACAAACATAAGATCAAAACCGTAGCACCACGTAGATTAGCACATATCTTTTAAAATAACCTAACCTATGTAATTATTTCTGGCTTAGGGGTACAAGTTTTGTTCTCCATGGTATTCTTTTTCAGGCTACAACTTCAAATTCGTAGCAGATCTCTATTTTTGAAAAAATCTGCAACGAAAAATTTAAACAGGGCTACCGTACAACTACGCAAGATGGCTTGAAGGTTGGTTCACTGAAATGAACATATTCAAAACGCTTGTGAAAGAACCAAGCCACACAAAAATTTCACGAAATGGGTCTAACACATCAATGGCACCAGAAAACCTAAGCAGAAACGAATCTTGCTCTGCTATGGAAAAATTGTAAAAAGGATTCTTTCACGAATGTAAAGGCGTTAGGCTGAGAAGAGTCCTCCACAACGATGAAATTCATGGTTGTAAAAAAATAATGGGGGTATGAGGCAGAAGGGATCCAAATATCGTCCGATGTGTCCTGTCAGGAAAAGTGATAACGCAAAACATATCCTCTTCTTTTCAGGTGTAGTGATTGCTGCATATCTGCTCATGCAGTAGACACAACGCCCCTCGCACAAAAATGTGGCTGCAGCAGGGCCTTCCCGTGGTAAACCCCTGTTTCCGTAAAGGTTGCTCGCGACTGGTTTGTCTGACGGTACAAATTGTGTAGATACTTCCGTGAAAATAAGTAAGGGCCATCAATGCCATCACGCATCGATTGTTGCCTGTATCAAAAAACTGCGTTCGGGCTTTAGGAAGAGGGTCCGCTTCATCCAATTCGAAACATTCTCCCCCAGCACCCATCTCCAATTGTAGCCCCGACTTTGCGTCAGCCGCGAATCTGGGAAGACGAATGGAGATATCGCAGAAAGCTTTCACTTTGGGAGACTTGAAGAACACACGTAAACAATAATCGTGCTGGCGATTGCACACTGGGACATCACTTCATTCACAAGGAAAGAGCACGAACTGGTTAAGCAATTAAAGCGATATGGGCTGGCTTTTATTGGTATCTCTTTGACTGAGCGTCGTGGCTCCAACACAGTGGAGCTCGGCGGGTATAGAAACTTTTCTACTCCGGCATCGAGCCAACAAAGCCTGCTCATATAGACTGGCGTATGGATACTCGTAAGCTTTCAACAATACGTTTGTGTTGATGAATGGATCCCAGTGAGAGGAAGGGTGTGTATATTGAGACTGACGTTGATAGACCACTCTCTGCGTCTGATACAGATATGGCCATAGTTCCAACGCACTGAACTTCGGATGCGTAAGGGAGATTAACGATGCCCTGTGAACCGCTAAAGCTAACGAATCACTATCCGTTTGAGAGACCTGTTATGAATATGTCAGAAGTGACACTTGTGTACGGAAGGGTGTAATCGCTCAATATGATGACGCTCACCTAATTTATAACAGAAAGCTTCTGCTCCAAGTGTTTCATCAAAGCGCTTTGCATCATTACCTTTTTTCAAGACGAAGATTTGCACACCTAGTGCAGGGATTTGTTGGGTCAACGGACAGTGATTAATTTCTGCATTTTTTCAGTTGACCTATTTCTATAAGTGTTCGACTGTTAAACAAGAACTCTCGACCGATCACCACCGAGTTGTCTCCTGCGTAAAACTTGAAAAAAGCAGCAGGGCTTATGTGGAGATTTGTATGTGCTCTAGAGATGAGCATTGGACTGAACTTAGATTGGCTGGGTCCGGACCATTACGAATTTTGTTGATTTTGGATTGGATCCGAATTGCAGAATGTTCCAAAAATTTAGGATCAGGACCGGATTTGGACTGGGTTAATGGAAAATAATTGCATAATTTTTGTCATCAAAAAGCTGTATTTTCTAACGTTTTGGACTTTACTTGGAATTGGATTTTGAATTTCTTAAACTTTTTGGACTATGGTTTGACTTGGACTGAATTAAAAATTTAGGTCTGGATCTGGATCGCAAAATATGACAGTCCGCTCATCTCTGGTGTGCTCGTAGTATTGTCTCGCCACCTTATTTGTTGAAACACTGGTTGCTGCTGCGACAGCTTGTGCATCAGCTGGCGCGCACATATTGCAGCTGGGGTCGAACGTGCCGTCTTCTATCCTGTACCTTACTAGCCTGTGGCCTGCTGGCATATGCGTCCTTTTCGGTACTTGTAGTTCTTGAGTTCGACTTTCGGCCGGGTCTTACCAAGACTTTGTGAATTAGTAGGCCTATTGTAGGCCGGGTCTTACCAAAACTTTGTGAATTAGTAGGCCTATTAAACGCTGTCTCCGGCTCTAGAGTTATGCTACGGTTTCCATTATGATGCAGCAATGATTCAAGGATTTTCGACGACGATGCATTATTCCAAAAGTTCTATGAACAAAACGATCGCATACGGAAAAATCGCTGTCCCCAAGTACGAAAAACAGGAAGAGATAATCGTGCTGTTACTTGGGTGGGAATTTGTTCGGAGTTACGTCAGACGTTCCGATAGGCCAGGCCTGCACAACATACGGCCCGCGGGCCACATGCGGCCCGCGAGATCTTTTCTTGCGGCCCGCGAGAACTCAGTTGCAGAAAATGTTGCAAAAGCCCG
>JGI24158J21664_10005352_pt1 | contig 16769 bp, 11 predicted proteins | sample Ectturendosymbi3_FD_21664 | JGI IMG/M metagenome (IMG submission 21664)
GGACTTGCCATACACACCAGTGGTCTCAATTGCCACTGGTTGTAAGTGGTAATTGCTTTGGAGGTCATGATATTTTTGGCATTTTGTGGCCTCAGCTTTTGGAGTTAGGGTTAGCTTCAGGGTTTATCTTTTGTTTTTACTTACTTCGTTTCTGCCAAGCTTCGGACTGGCGACGCAATAGTTGCAGCCAAGCCATTGCCGTCAGCATTTTGGCGGCAAAATAGACACTACCTTTTTGATTTGGTGTATGTGAAAAATTTGGTATATAATTATTTGGTATATTTTGTTGGACGGTTTAGTTAAGACTTTAAACCAAAAGTATTTGCTATATTGCAAAGCATTAACAGAGAAAACATTGTGGCGTTTAAGCTATATCAAAAATGCTAAAAGTGACTTTGCATATGGGAAAGCAGAGAACGAGACTGGAAGAGAGCTAGAAGATTATGAAAAAACTAAACGTAACATGTTGATATGAGTTTTCAGTCAGCCAATGCATCCTAAGGTTGGATAGTTGTACATGAGAGTGTCATAAGATTTAGAGAAGAGTGAATGATAGTTTGCATGACTGGCAAAGCAGGATCATGCTGGTGTTGTGTGTCCCTTTTGGGCCATTCGGTGTCAATTTTCAGGAAGTGGTCAGGTCACCCTTTCCAATTTTCTTGAAATTTTGCTCAAATTGTCATTACCCCATATGATGAACATCTGCAAAATTTGAATGAAATCTGTCAAGAAATGGCATGATTATAAAGCTTTTTAGGTGGGGGTGTTTAGGTGGGGGAATGCAAATTGTTCATATTTGGCCATGTTCAAAGCCTTATTACTGCTAAACTACATTAGTGAACAATCTCAATTTTTCAGGGATGCTAGTAACTTTGCCAAATATTGAAAAAATAACATTATCTACATTGTGAATTTTAAAGGTCAAAGGACACGGACACCCAAAGTTGACTGTTTCTAGCTCTTGCCACAAATTTTCAAAAAATTTCAAACCTTGCTACGGTTTTATTTCTTGATATTTTTCACTGATAATTGGAAGAATTGTTGCTGATAAAATTATCTTTGATCTTAGAAATTTTATTGCAAAATATCAACAGGTTTGTGAGATATCTTGAGCCAAACTTGGCACGAAATGAAAAAACTAGAAAATTGGGGTACCTATGTAGCCCCAGTTACCCATGACCGCAGTGAAAATTTGCGTTGGAAAAAGTTTCACATATTCATTATGATATGACAAGTTTACCATACAAAATTCATGAATGGTTCTCAATGATTTCATAGAGAAAAAAATTGACAAAGTTTGTGCAAAAACTACAAATTTTGTGTAATACAGAGGTCTCAGTATTCTCTATTTTTCATTATACCGTTGTTATTCAAGCTAGCATTGTTACTTCACAAATTCATTATCAAATTCTGGAATTCTATTGTGTCTTGTGCAAAGTCAATTGCATGTTTAAGTGGAATGAAACTGAAAAATTTTGTTTCATTTCACTTTACACTTTGATGGCCGGTCTACAAATATATCGTACCTGGATTTCAACCTAAAACCAGCAGTTTTCCGTTGCCAGCAGTTTTACATTATGGTTACGTTTTACGTTATGGTTAAGTTTTACGTTATGGTTACAATAAAACCAGCAGTTTTACATTATGGTTTGTATTTAACCTTAAACAATGTACGACTCAGCAGTTTTCATGGAGCTTGCTGTCCCTGTGTTGTAGTTACGGATGGGTTTTGCAAAAGCAAATTAATGTGCATCCATGTGTGAAGATTAGATACGGTACAGAAGGTGAAATTTTGGTGGCGTGTAACTTTGTAAATATACATCAACGATGGCTTTCATGCATATATTCATTGTCAGTGCATCGAGTCCACCATTAACATAATAATTATGTTTTTAATAATATTTTCTGAATTGGTGTTCTGAAATTTGACCGAAATGTGACCATACGTAATTTATTATTAGCACAGTAGAGTGACTGGGAGTGTTTTGTTAACTCTTCATAATTTGCTGTAGTTGTTGTAAGTGCACTGTCATATCAAATGTAAGAACATTTTTGTCAGCACCAGCTATGACAGAGCACCTCAACTCACCAGCTGTGGTGCTCCGAATTTGTTTTGAAAGCGTCAGACATACATTAAAAGCAATGAGAAAAGCAAAGCACCCAATGGTTATATTGGATTAATCTTGATGATTGTTTACTGCTAAACATATTCAATTGTAATCTGTTTGTACCCTTACCATTGTTTCTTGAACATCATTTGGTGATGCCATGTGTCTGGTGGGACATACCTTCATGCTACTCACTCCATTATGGTCCGTGGGTAATTGTGTTACAGTACTTCTTCACAACTCATACCTAGAATCCGACAGCCTACCATAGCCTGAAGCCTCTCCCAGACACGCAACCCCACAACTGAACAATGCTCACAGGGACCTAGCCATAAACATGAAAAGTCTGGTAAGCCAAGAACTATCTGACTTCAACATCAAAGGTGCCTTACAAATTCTGTCTAGTGATAAATCCTTTGTTAACCCCAGCAAAGAATCTCTTGACACCCTTCAACAAAAACATTCCTAGGCCCTACTTGACCTTATTCTACCCCCATCTCCAAGTACTACCACCCCACCAATATACTTCAGTCAAACCCAAAGACATGCTGCGATCTTTTCCTTTCCATATGGTTCCAGGGCAGGCCCAGAAGGTCTGCAGTCACAGCATTTAAAAGACTGCATATCAATCTCTGCAGGCGATTCCAGCACTTCCCTCCTCACCAGCCTAACTGAATTAGTTAACTACCTCACCAATGGACATCTGTCAACTACCCTCCAGCCTTTCCTTTATGGTGCACAACTCCACGGACTGCTAAAAAATAACGGAGACCTGAGACCGATTGCCGTAAGGTGCACTTACTGATGCCTGGCTGCAAAAGATTGTCTGAGACCTTATATCTCAAGGTTGTACAAGTTACTCTAACCCTTCCAGGTCGGGGTAGGAACCCCCCAAGGTTGTGAAACTATAGTCCATGCCACACGCTCCTTCATGGCGCAAACGCAAAGTAAAAAAGTTTTGCTAAAATTTGATGTTAAAAATACCTTCAATAGCATCTGTCAAGACACAGTTCAAGCAGCTCAAACACACCTGCCAGAAATCTATCCTTTCATATGGGACTGTTATTCTTAGAAACATCTCTCTTTCATGGAGAGTTCTGCCTTGACTTAGCCACCAGTGTGCAACAAGGACTGAAGGAAACCTTTCAGCCCAGCTCTTTGCCCTCGCCGTTCGCAGAGTTACAGGTCAAAATGTTTGGTGCCTTGATGATGGATGTATCGGTGGCGACCTGCAGACCGTGCTCAGCAACACCGCCATCATCAGGAATGGACTATCCTCAGATGGCCCAGAAATAAACAATTCTAAATGTGAGCTGCTCATTGTCAACCACACAACCAGCCAAGAGCAGTCCCAAACAACTAAGCTTTTCAAGGATGAATTCCCATCCATCTCAATCCCTGATCCTAATCAATGGTGGTAATTAGGATCCCATCTGCATCAGGAATCTGCCCCACTGCATTTAGAGGCAAAAACTAAAGTGCTTGACAACATCATCAAAAACCTTGACCTAATAGAGCCACATCAAGCATTTTTTATACTAAAAAACTGTCTCTCAATCCCCAAACTCGTATATCCCCAAACTCGTATATTTACTGCAAAGTGCACCATGCTTCAAGTGCAAAGAGGAACTGGAGGTGTTTGACACTGCCATAAAAACCAACATGGAAAAAATATGCAATGTGTCTTTTGGAGAAGAAAACTGGTCACAAGCATCCCTACCAATCAGACATGCAGGCTTGGGCATTAATTCTGCTGCAGACCTGTCCCTGCCATGTTTCCTGTTATCGTCTCATGCCGTGTAAGGGCTTCGTCAACTGTTTACCTCCCTCCCTTAACCTGGAACACCCTTATGGGGATGTAAATGATGCAAGTTTGACTTGGTCCAAACACCATGATTCATTACCACTACAAAAGGGAATACAATCAGCCTGGGATGATCTCGCCTGCAGAGATTCACTCAATACCCTACTAAGCACCAATAACCCCTGGAACCACTGCTGGTTACTCACTGCATAAGAGAGGCACACTGCTGCCTGATCAGAAGCGTTCCCGAATGCTAACATTGGAAACCTTCTTAGCCCTGATGAGCTCCGTATTGTAATCACCCTCTGAACCAGTGCCAAAATCTTTGAAAGCACAAAATGCCGCTGCAGCAAAATTGTTGATGAGCTGGGGCTCCATGGCCTCTCCAGTATTACAAATGTAGGCCACTTCCCAAGACATTCAGCCATCAATTCCATCCTGAAAAGATCATTGACCCACATTAATCTTTCCTCTACCTAGGAGCCTGTTGGCCTGACAAATGACAGAAAGAGGCCAGATGGATTGACTTTTGGCCCCTGATATAGAGGCCTAAGCATAGTTAGTATGGGATGCAACAGTTGTGGACACTATTGCTCAGGGCCACTACAAAGACACTGCCAGACAGGCCGGTTTTGCGGCTGCAAAAGCTGAGGATGCAAAATCCCAAAAATACCATGACCTCCAAAGCAATTACCACTTCCAACCAGTGGCAATTGAGACCACTGGTGTGTATCGCAAGTCCACTGCCCCTTTTTGAGTGGTCTTGCAAAGAAACTTGTTGATATGTCTGGTGACCCCAGGGAGTGCCAGTGGCTCCACCAGCGCTTGCCCCTAGCTGTGGTCAGGTGAAATGCTGCCAGCATATTGGCCCGTGTGCAAATTTGATCTGATATTATCTGTTCTTTTTCTTAGTTGCTTTTAATGTACTGACCAGCATCACTGCCTGCCACTTGCCCCTGTGTCAATGCATAGCTACTGCCTTCTGAATCCTCGTTCTTTCTGTAAGTTTCACTGTTCCCTGAGTTGTGCAGTGTTACCTTACGCATTGGTTAAATATCTTGTCAACCACACAGCCTATGGCGAGACTACATTGTGGTGCTATTTTCCACATTGCTTGAAACATCTTCATGATAGATATGTATAAAAATGTTTTCTGCTCTTGCTACTTCTTTTTGTAATGAAAGGTTGTGTTAAAACTTAAAATGCATTGATATCTGCCTCATAATTCTTATTGTTGCTCACTTCCTTCACCTATGTGCATGCTTTACCTGGTCATCTGTACATACCTCAACTTTTCACCTATTGCTTGCCCACCATCATCTGTGTTACATTGATGTCTATCATGTATGTGCTATAATTACTGTATTTTCTTTTCGTTTTGTTGTGCTGATGTTTAATTTTACGTTCTTTGTATTTATACTGTTAGCATACCTTTGAAATTTTAAGTTTAGTTGCTGTAATTCAGGAAAAACTTTTATGTTGCGTAGTATGCCAAATGTCTGAAGTTTCAGTTAATGTTTTAATTGAACCAGTGCCGTATCTGATAGTTACAATAGCAGATGTTTGTTATCTGTGTGTATAAGGAAGATAAACTAGAGCAGGGTCACCGACAATATTCAAACCGAGAGCTACTTCTGGGGTACTGTATAATGTGACGGGCTACCAGTTTGATATACATTTATGAAATAAAACGTTTTGCTCAATTTATCTTTAATTATGTTCTAATCAATAAAGCTGATCACATTCATCTGTGTGAGACACTGATCACGTTAGCTTCAGAACATGCCTGCGGGCAACCCACATGGTCTTTGTGGGCAACCTGGTGCCCGCGGGCACCATGTTGGTGACCCCTGAACTAGAGCAAGATGTCAATTTTCTTTCATTGTATTGCAAAAATGATTGATTCTGGTGGCATTTCAATTATTGACTATATAAATTAATTCTTTCACAGCCAAGAATCAGATTCTGCAATATCACAGTATATATTTATCCACTACTAGGTAGACATCATCGCCTATGACTTACCTTAAGTGAAACAACATTGGAATAGTTTTTGGGCTACGGTAGTCATTGCAAATCGAAATGAAATTAAAATTGAATTAGGTATGTTGTGACAATAACATTTCTTATGAAATATGTTTTATACATAAAGTGCATAATACAATTGTTTTACAGTACACACACAATATAGACATCAACGTAACACAGATGATGATGGGTAAGCAATGGGTGAAGAGTTGAGATATGTACAGATGAGCAGGTGAAGCAAGCACAGGTGAAAGAAGTGTTAGTGAGCGACAATAAGGGCTATGAGGCAGAGAGCAATGCATTAAAACACAAACATATTACAATAAGTTTTGCAGCAAACATTAACACAATAAGCGTTGGGTACAGGAAAAACAAAATGTGTTTAAATGAGAGGAGTATGTAGTTCTAGAAAAGGTAATATTTTACACGTAATGTCATGACTTATGAGATTTATCCACGTATTGCAGAAATATAACTGGTGTCATGTCATTGACACCAGTTTTCAGCTTTATATGATTGTGGGCCTAGGAAGTAAACTGAAGTCAATGTCTGTGAGATCCTGGAGGTGAACATTGCTTCGTTTGCCTCGAAATCATCGTATTGCAACAAGGGTGCTCCTCAAAAGGACAAATCTGAGCTTTGCTCTTATGTAAGTCATGACAGATGCATATGGTTCCCTGCATTTTTCATGTTCCCCATTATGGTCTGTGGGTGGTAGGACATACATTGATCGATGGTACTCACTCCAGTATGATCCGTGGGTAATTGTGTTACTTCTTCCTGATTTGTGTCCAAACATTGTTTTCTGTCCTTGGTACTTGCTTCACAATGTTGTGTTTTAATGCATTGCTCTCTGCCTCATAACCCCTACATTAACATTGTTGCTCGCTTCCTTCACCTATGTGCATCGTGCATGCTTCACCCGACCTGATCATCTGTATATACTTCAACTATTCACTCATTGCTCCTTTATTGCTTCTTCATGTTTTCCTGTTTTTGTGATGTTGCTATAGCTTTTTTATTGGTGCAGTGTGTGGTTGATTGCTTTTTGTATCACTTAATCATTTTTCAACAAAATGTTCCCGCCTGAAAAAAAATTAGCACAGTTGAGTTGGCTACACATTTCAATTTTCAACAAACACCATAGGTTAGTTAGGTAATATACATATGTGTTTTTGGTTTCAGTTAATTTTCAAGTGTTTTGTTTACTCTCTACTGTAGTTGTTGTAAGTACACTGTCACATCAAATGGAAGAACATTCTTGTCAGCATGTCAATTCATCAGCTGTGGTATTCCGAATTTGTTTTGAAGCTGGACATCAAGTTGATTGGCATGTTATGGATCCACATGCAATAGTATTTCAAGATGTTTTAGATGCCATTTCAGAAGTAAGTTGTGTTTGTCTTATGCACAAGCATGTTCTTATTGACATTTGCCATTAGAGTATCAAGCTGTAATTAGTGATTTTTTTTAAATGTGGTTTCAATTGAAATCTAGCAGGTTCTTCTCAGGGTAATGATACTGAACCAGAAAATGGCCTGATATAAAAAAAATGCTTAAATGATGATGTATTGACAGTAGCAATAGTCCATCCAGAATTGGCAATGTTGCTGCTCAAAAAGTTCCTTTTATTTTTAACGTGGACACATGTACAGTATTTCCAGATTTTTGGAAGATTAGGGCCATGCTGCTAGTGTCTGTGAGCATGGCTAAAAGTTAGGTTACCAATTTGATGTGTAACTGCTGAAAACGTATAAGCTATTTTGATGATTATAAAGGATTATAGTGAACCATAGTATTTGTTCAGAGATGTTTTTGTATGTTAGTGCTGTTACATGCAATATCGCCAGTGGTTCATGAAATGCTGTTTCTATTGTTTAGGCAAGTGGAAATGATCTGCTTGTGACATCATTTGAATACAAAGATGAGGATGGTGATAGAATCACTGTTAAGTCTGATGAAGAACTTCATGCAATGATAAACTTTCATTTGACAATTGGCACATCATTTGGAATACCTTCGCAGCAACCTGGTTGTGGAACTAATATTGTGTGTCCAAGTTTGCCCAAACATCTTTATTTATATCCAAAAGTGTGCAAACACCCTTGGAAAAGAAACAAACATGAACTAAAAGTGGCCATTTTTCCTACTGCATCATCATTACTTTTAGCAGGTCAATTTTCAAAAAAACACAGCAAAATAGTGCCAGGTTTAAATGGAATGAATATGACTAATACTTTCTCTGATAATTCATCAAAGCAGCAATTCACTCTGGAAGATTCAGTGCCTCTCTGTTATTCTTCTGCAAATACTTCAAACATCGCTGTGCCTCCTGTTTCAGAAAAACATATTGACAGTAATGTTTCACAAAGTTCACGTTTTTCCCATTTGGGAAAGCTGGATAATGATGCTCTAGTGTTTCTTGAAGTGCTTGGGAATGGCAATAGTGGCGTGGTCAGAAAAGCTATTCACAGACAAACAAAAACAATAACTGCTGTAAAGACCATTGCATTAGACCTAACTGGAGAAGAGCAGCAGCAAATTCTCAGAGAACTAGAGATACTTCGCAGGTACTATTTTGTGCTGAGTTATAAAAATTTGGTAATACACACAAAAATATGCTAAAAGATCAAAACCGCTTTGCCTGTAATGTGTTTAAACATCAACTCATATGGTCGAAAGTCTGTTATATCTCAGTAAAGTTTACTATTTCATTACAAATTTATTATACATAAGGTTCTTTATGTTGAACATGGTTTTGGAAATATTTTTTCCTAAAAGAAAAACCAGCATTTTCTTATTTCCACCAGGGTTGGGACTATTATGTAGAAACAACTACAACAAGCATCTGCTTGGTAGCCGAGTATTTGTATATTTCCTAAACCTAAGTTATGATGTCCTAGATTTTCTTTCCAGTCAATAGTTTGTCCAAAAAAATATAATAAAATTGTGCTCCCAAATGACAATGTCTGATTCCAGCAAAAACTTTGATTTTTTTGTCCCATTAACTGCTTTGTTTGATTTTCCTGTGTTTTCTAAAATGCTGCTGGAAATCGTTTAACTGAATTTGTGTATGAGTTCTTCCAGCATAGCTATGGTACATATGGTTGAAATGTACAATTCTCTATAATATTGATTTGCTATGCTTATGTTGTTACATATCAGTTTCAAGCTTCACTCATGTTTAAGTTGCTCAAAACAAAAGTGAGATGTATCCATAATCAGGATTTTTTTTTCCATGTTTAGCTACAAATTAGAGGTAAATAGATATAACCATCCTGACTGTTTAAATATAATTTAAATTCTCCAGTGATATTTTTGAAGCTGATCAATAAAGAAAGAAATCCTTTTTCATTCCTGTTCACAAAAACACTTCTGTCCCATTGCCCCCATTTTTAAAAGGGAAGGAAAAATCATTCTTCCTCTATATGGAGTCTCATACTGTGTCATTTTCTTTTTGTATCTTATCAATTTCCTGAAAGGCTAGCAAATTGATTCCTTATGTAGAAATAAAGAGCCCTCACCAGAAATATAAATGTTGCTGTTGCAACTGCCTCTATTGATAGTGACTGGCCATTTCAGATCTAGAAAATGTGACGTTTTTCCTCTTAAGCAACTCATGCACTGTTTCTGTGGTTGCCTCAATTAGGCGTCAGTTTAACCAAAAAATCAAAATAAGGCACTGCCAGCAAATGGTTATTTTTATTTTGGCATTATTACCAACACCACTACCCACTGGTGAGTATTTTATAGCAAGAATTGAAATACTTCAAAATATACCCCAAATGCAGAAATCTAGAAATATAATTGTCATTTGTTACAAGTGCTTTGCTAGGTATTAATAAATTTAATTTGATCCCTACCAATGGAAATAATTTGCCAAAGAAACAAAAATTTCTAATTCTGACCTGAGTTTTTGTTTTGGTTGGAAAGAAAAAAATTCATATTCTAGATAAAGTTTCTCGAACTGTAACTATTAGGTCTTTATAACATGCACTCAAATCTTTAATTCTTTTTGCTTTTTACCAACTGCTGAACTTTTTTTTTAACTAGAAATAAGTTGTGTTTGTGCTACTTTTTCTTTAGGTGTAATGGTTCACCAAACATAATTGCTTTTTATGGAGCTTATTTTCATGAAAATCGTGTTCTGCTTTGCACTGAGTTCATGGATGGTGGTTCATTGGACCGGTATGGAGCCATTCCAGAGAGGGTTCTGACAAATGTGGCATGGTAAATCTTCAGTTACTTGTTAACTTGTTCACCTAATGGTGGGTTTTGATTTGATGATCTGCAAAACTAGGTGTCACTTTCAACATGTGCAACTTGCTGAACAATTTGTTTGCTTTCAACTAATAGTCAAACACTATTTTACAGCTCTATATCATTTGGACTCAAGCATTTATGGAGCTTGCGGATAATGCATCGTGATGTGAAACCATCAAATGTTTTAGTTAATACTGCAGGCCTCATAAAGTTATGTGATTTTGGTGTTAGTACACAACTTGTGGACTCCATTGCACGAACATATGTTGGTACAAATGCATACATGGCACCTGAAAGAATTATTGGGTGTGATTACACAATTTACTCTGATGTATGGAGTTTTGGAATAGCATTGTGTGAGCTAGCAACGGGCCAGTTTCCATACCCACAGTTGGCTGCAAAGATTGCTGGTGTGTATTGTTCCAAAAATGTTATAGTATGTATCTTGTTCTTCAAGTTCTAAGTTTTACATACATATCCAATGCTTTTTTGCAATATGTTGGAAGTTATTTGTAACTTTTAATGTCGTCCTGAATACTAAAATATTTGTAATTCAGCACTGCGGTTTACTTTTTTGCGTATTTTTAGTAAAAAGTCATGTTCATTTTTATATATGGTGTTAGCTATGCACAAAAATAAATTATGAAGTATGTCTAGGCCTGAGGCAAACTCCCCGAAACTCCCCCGGTTTTTGAGCAGAACCATGCAAAAACCTTTTTTATTTTTCATGAAACCTTTCGATCATTTGTTTCCTAATAGTATTAAAACTCGCTGACGAGAACCTTGGTTTTTCACTAGCTTACCTTTTCGGACATCATGACTGAAGTGACTTATTTGGTCTATGACAGAAAACAAAACAAGTGTGAAACTCTCCAAGGGTGCCCACAGCATCTCTGAAAAAAGGGGAACCAAGGTGACTGTTTCTCGTTCGCCTCCCCTAATATCCACCCTACTCACAGAGGTAGGTGGAAAAAAATGGAAGCAGACAACAAGAAGAGAGCATAGTTGGTTTAGGTATGACATGTGATTGCTCCACAGCACACCTGAACTGCATCAGGGATTTTTCAGAGAGCAAGTCACGTGCTAACGCAGGGGTCGGGAACCTATGGCTTGTGAGCCAGATGAGGCTCTTTTATTGATGGCGTCTGGCTTGCTTGAAATTTTCTTAGCACAATTGTTACAAATAAAACTTTTTCTGTAATTTTCCATCTACCAGACTACAAAGCCATCAGCAACACCATAAAGCACCAGAAGTCGCATTAACAGTAAGAAGCATGTTACTAAAGAGAAAATTCAGACATTTGCCATTGTTTAAAATTGTTGGTTTTGCTTGAAAATGCACATGTTAGTTAGTAAGTTAGTTGCATTAAGTGTTGAAAAATATTATATGGTTTCATGGCTCCCGTAGCCAAAAAGGTTCCTGACCCCTGTGCTATAGAATCGTTTTGCAGTTGCAAATACACTCAGGCATGAATAACATAACCGTTTCATTCAGAAAGTGAATACACGATCGTTACATCGAGTTTAGATTGCAGGCAGTGCAAGAGCACTATCTTTGTTAGATGCAACAATCTGAAGTGCATTAACTGCAAAATACACTATGTTAGAGAGTTATTTTGAATATTTATGCATATCACTTGATAGGCCTGCTGGTAAGATCCCGCCATTTGTTAACTATACACTACTTTGTGCTGGAATCATCAGCTTGAACCAGAACGAATACAAAATAATTAATGTGGGCTTAATACGGATCTATAATGATAAAAATATCGGTTGTGTTTTGCTGGAATTTCAGCTGGCAAGTGTTCACAGCAGTAGAGATGTTTACAATGTTGACGTAATCTTGACACCACTGAACAGCACTTACTTTTTCTGGTGCAGGCCTGTTTCTACAATAGCATTGATTGAAACCACATAGCACAGGCCTGGTCAACCCGTGGCTCTGCCTGGCTTCATGGAGCTCTTAAGCAAATACCGTATTTAATCGTGTACAAGTCGCAAAATTTTGTACTAACTGTTCAGCGTGAGGGAGTGACTTACACATTGCATGGAAGCATGCTTGGTGGCTATGTTGGTGTGAGATATTTACAATAAATGTAGCCAAGTAAAGGTATGTGTGTGAGTGAGGAAGAGCTTGGGTGGTGTTCCATGTGCCCATTTGTATGATGTGGCTCTTTGCGGTAATACAGTAAGAAATGTGCCTCGTGGTCCCTGACTGGTTGGCCACCCCTGGCCAACCAGATAGGAATTATAATGGAGATAACGTGAACTTCACAAAAATCTGTCTGTTTCGGTTTTGCTGATGTAACACAAAATGTTGATATACGCATTTCTAAAAATTTGAGCCTTCAACAAACTATTTAGGCTGTTGTTTGTGACCCTACAGCCACTCCTCCACAACCCACTTTGGGATCGCAATCCACCAGTTGGGAACCACTGGTCTAGACTCATAACCATCACTAACTCTCCCAATATCATTGCCATAATTTTACAATACTAAGTTACTGTAATGCATGCCTGTATGCAAAAGATTCTATTTGAATAAGAGGTGTTGATGCCTACATAGCAGTCACAAATATTATCTGTAAAATCTTAGTTTCAGATTCTTATTTGTGAAAGGATTCTTTTTGATAGCCAGATTGCAAAACACCTCATTTTTTATTGGTACAACTACTAAAAAACTGTTCTCTGTTCTCTCCATTGCCGGGCTGACTGCATTATATCATAACTGCCTATGAGGTAGCAAGTACTACTGTAGCTGTTGCTTGCCACTGTAAGAGAAGTTTGTGATGTGGTATGCTCCTGTATCGCTTGATAAAAAGTGACATTGGACAAAGTAGCATTTATATGGTAAGGTTGGAATTTAAATTAGAAGTAAACTAAGAGCACAGAAGCTATTATCAAACGAGATTAGAATTGCAAGCATTTCACTCCATATCATCAAAATAAATAACTAGATATTGTACTTGTCCAAATCTGTGTGTGAATTGTGTTATCTAACCTATTTAATTTATTTTCACTGTTAGGCTCAAATGGTATACTGCCGATGGAGCTAATGCAGTGTATCGTGAATGAACCACCACCTGGTTTGTCTGATGAGCTGTATTCCGCAGAACTGGTGGATTTTGTCAATTGTTGCTTGCAAAAAGAAGCATCCCACCGGTTTTTACCAGAGCAACTATGTTGTCATGCACTTGTGTCTTCCTATCACCAATCATCCATGGAGAAAAACCAAGCTCTTGTAGCTCATTGGATTTGCTCTCAACTGGCTGTTAAGAGTTAAATAAAGTTTGATGAAAGTATTCACAAAATCAGTGTTGTTTCATTAACGCAACTGCATAAATAACAGGTGCAGTATGTCTCAATTGCAAGTGACTACATGGAGCAAAGTCTAAAAATGTTGCCAATTATTTGATGAACTACTGTTTCTCTATTATATTCATGCACTTTAAATCAGACTTAAAATTTTGTTGTTCTGTTGGCTAATTTGTAGTTAACTGGGAGTTCTTATCATACATTTTTCACAAAAAGGGATGCAGTTCTGCACTAGCAGAATTATGGAAATCAGAATGTTTGATGCCAAATAAGCATTTTTGGCTTGTACGTTAAGAGATTTTAGTATTGTTACTGCCAGCGTTTGTAATATTGGTGCTACACATTGATATTGTTGATGATACTGGCATTGTGTTGATCAACAATTTTGCAAAATATGCATTTTATTTTTTCGTGGATAAGCTGTTGTCCATGTGGTAGGTTGAATATCCTAACAGTAGCTTTCATGTCAAATAAGGTTAAATTTTTTGGTGTGCATTTAAAATGTCTCTACTGTTGAGCATGAAATACCTGCTAAAATCAAATACTAATATACTTCAAAGTTCAAAGCCAACCCCATATTGCATAAGCAGGACACATGGTATGTAGTCAAAGTGAAAAATACGTGAAATATTATGTATTTTTTATTATTATAAGTGGCAGCATTAGTGTTTCTTGTTATTATTCATCTTGTTTTTACCTTCAGAATTCAAGAAGTTTGCGGAACACCTTAATTTTTATTTGACCTGTATAACTTTCAGGTCAGGGATGGGTAGACTTCTTGACTTGTGGACATGGCATTGGATTTTAAAATTGGACAGTAGGCTAGATCAGCTATGTCCAACCCGCAGGCCGCATGTGGCCCAGTTGAAGGTTTTGTGCGGACCATTTCAGGTTTCAGTTGCGGTGATTTGCTGTAGCAAAACTCTCCTACCTACTGACAATCTGTCCTTATTCTGATAATCTTGAATTTCACATTTATGATGCAGGTGGTCCTTAGTGCCAGTGCCACTTTGTCACGTAAATGTATGTTACCATTGCAGTTAGGATCCGAATGCTTTCAGTACATTAGCTTAAGCTAAATTTAGCTTGCTCAGATCAAAGTAAGCCATTCAATGTGTGGCCTTCATTAATATGTCATTCAATGTGCGGCCCTCATTAATCTGTCATACAATGTGTGGTCTTGGTTAAGACAGTGACATAGTTTTTGGCTCAGTAAGCCATTTGGGTTGGACTTAGCTGGGCTAGATTGTGAGATGGTTGGATTGTTAGTTTAAAGTAGTGTTAATGAGATGTAAAAACATAATGACTTTATCAATATAATATTGTTTATCAAGACAAATTAAAGTGCTCAAAGGGCTGTGGTTAGGCTGTGACGCTTGTTTTAGATAAGCAAGTAAGGAGTGCTCTAGGCTATATGCCATTTGCTTAAAGTACCACTAATCTTCACAAAAAGTCAAGAACTTCAATAACATAGATTAACATACAATGATTGCCACTGTTCTACATAGTAAGATGCCATAATATCCTCATGTTTTTTATTTGTACCATTAAAATTGTTTTATCTGTGACTTGGCCAAAACTAACATTTGTGTGGAAGATTTTAATGTAAGATTTGTCACTTTGACATCAAATTAAATTGGTTTACTGCGAGTTGCAGTAATGTGATGTGGACTTTCACAGAAAAAGCACTCAAGCAAATGTAACTTTTTAGAAGCTATGTTTGTCCACCGTTGTTTTCATTTTTAGGGTTTGGTGTTCTGCTTTGCATCTGCAATTGGGTCATACAAATCATTCAAGATATGTTTGAGCAGATGGTACAGTATTTAAATAACAACTTCTTGATCAGAAAAGTTGTAGGTATTGATTAATTTTGTTAAGTAGTCATTCCATATTAAGTGTGGTGATATTAGCAGTAAACACCAAGGTTCAACATCATTGTAACAGTGCTACATGACTTCACTTAGCAAACATAATTTTTTAATTAATGCCCTGCCATGCATAGACCATGGCACCAATCAGAAATAAATTCAGTAAATATGCAGTGTGATGATGGAGGTTTTGCAACATAATAGGATAACTTACAGTTGGTGTTTGCATTGTCCCTGTGAAGTTTGTGAAGGTGAAGGTCTGAAGGATTACATCCTGATGTACCAATGGTTATCAATCATTAACGTGCCTACTACTTCCTATCCTCTGCCTCACTGATGCAGGTGTGAGCAGTTGCTCTAGTTCAGGGGTGGGCAAACATTTTCTACAGAGGGCCACATTGAAAATTTTATTGCTACCGAGCGCCGCATGCTTGTATTACATATATTACATCCATAATCGCTTTAAAAAGTTAAAACAAGTTTTACATGAGCTACCACAAAATGAAGGTAACAATAGCCACTTCTGGTTGAGCAAAAATGCGGTTTTGAATGAAACGTGTGGAAAAAAGCTTGATAATTCTAATCTAATTGATAAAATTACTTATCTATGTACGTGTGACTGCCCTGCAGGCCGCACGAAATGCCCTTGCTGCCCGCTGGCCATAGTTTGCTCACCTCTGCTCTAGTTGATGATTTTGGTACTTAGCAACCTTCTTGCTGCCAAGCATGAAACTGTGTGTATACTCACAATTGTGTTTCTGCTGCGCAGTTTTATTAAAAGTGTCTTCTGCATGATGTTTGATAGGTGGTCTCATGCAAGCGTTGCACAAACTGGTAGCAGTTGGCAAAATTGTTATTGCAAGAGCTAAATCAGGTGGCTTTTGTTAAATGTGTTATTTCATTTGTTGGTCATACTGGCAGCTGTGCATTGCTTATTTATCTATGGCAAGTTTATTTCAAATTTTTTTGAAACATTTCTTGCAATTTAACACCTTGGGGTCTGGGTGGTTTTGGCGATTTTTGCAAAAAAACCAGCAGTTTTCGGTTGCCTTACCAACGTCCTAGCTCCTCCGCCGATTGCGCTAAAGAGCTGTTCAACGGCTCAAATGGATCGGCCAGTCTAGTAGATTGCACTCGAAAAAAAATTTTTTGGTTGTGGGGTGCGGATTGTTTGTGAGTGACGTCATAAGTGAAGTAGTTTTTGGATCATTTTGGCTCATGTTGCCTGGCTTAGGGCCCAACCACTAGGCCAAAGTGTTTTGCTGTAGTTTTCATTGGAAAATAGACTCGAGTCCGAGTCTTTTGAGCCTTTGATCGACTTTCTAGCGTTTCTGGTTCAAAAGTTATGATCTAAAATAAACAAATTAATTAATTAACTAATTA
>JGI24158J21664_10005353_pt1 | contig 16768 bp, 11 predicted proteins | sample Ectturendosymbi3_FD_21664 | JGI IMG/M metagenome (IMG submission 21664)
GTGAAGTTTGTGGGCTCAAATCTCACGCCAGCCGAAACTTTTTTTCTGGTGTTGATTGTTACCTGTGTTAAGTTACTCAACAGCCACGTGTGAAGCAATTTTGTCAGTGAAACAATGAAATCCTAAAATGAAAATCAAGCAGAGGAAACGTACAGTAGTCATAAAAAAATCTGCGTAGTGCGTATATCAGTGACCAGAAAACAAAGTCAGTTTATTTTAAATTGAGGCCCTTGCCATCCCTTAGTTACGCCACTGACGAATACTGTTTATACATTTTTTTAGTGTCTGAGAGGGGGGCCATGGCACAGTGGTCACCCCCCTCCGTTTGCTAATGGGTACATTATACAAGGACAACTTAAGAAACGCGTTTAATGAACGGAAAAGAACTCAACTGATGAATGCTGAATACGAATACTGAATTGATATGCTCACACATTAGTGCGTTGCAACATAGTTGCTTGCAAAGTGTCTTCTGCCAAAGAATCGCGCAAACCGCTTAATATAAATTTTACGCCACTGATTCAACTGACGCTTGTGTCATTGTAACAGCAAAAACAATCCATGCCAATTTTGAAAGCACCTTGCTATTTTGTTCAGCCTAGTAATGAAACGCACAACCTACTTTTGTATAATTCTTCAAGTCATAAAAGATGATTAGGGATGTGATAAAAGATGAGCAAGTGACCTGACTTAATATCGTCTCCTTTCCTTTGGACATAAGCATCAGCTGCATAGGTGTAAATTTATGGTCTTTGCCACTAGTATGCTACTACGCACTTTTCTACAGCTGTCCTCTTGGTGTTTCAGTAGCAGAAGTCTTTCATAAGCAGAAGGCTTGGAGCTCAATTTTGGCTGAGTGTCGCTGTTCTTCTGTCAAAAATGCTTGGTACTCCGGATCAAAGAAAGTTGCCGCCAACTGGTGGAATCATAAGTGACTTTCCCTTTCTTTCATGCGTTCCATTACCATTGTTGCTAGTGGAGTAGAAATATGCTCTTACAATAACATGGTGAGTTGCCAATGGCCTAATTTCTTGCCTGGGGTGAGCACACTATCTTGAAGTTTTGTAGTTAGTGTGCGTATTGGGGTCAAAGACTCCACAGTTGTTTCAATCAAATTGGCTTCAGAGCGCTGTTAGTCAAATTTACAAATGTAGTACAAATATCGATGAAGCTTCACCATCAACCGTAAAAATTATGATCTTTGACATACTTTTTCTTTCCATTATATTTTTACTAAATGCAATGTCGGCGAATTATCGTCGTATTTTAAGCTTATAATTCGAATGTTTTTACGTACAGCAGAAAACAGGTGTGAGCTAATGAAGTAAGTGAACAAAAGCTATACAAAGCTATCTACTTAGTAAGTGAAGCTGAGCGTCGCAATGGAACATTTTACTGCACTGGTGCACAAAGCTAAATTCGCTTTCATTAAGACACTTCACATCACGTTTGAAGTGTGACCTCAAAAGCTGACGTAATTTACTAAATCTACTTAGCATACGGTATTGACAATGGCAACAGAATTCGCTTTAATCAATCTGAGTATGACTAACTTCAACTTACAGAAATGTGACGAAACAGATCTGAAGGAATATCTGCCTAACATTACACAAAGTATCTGAAACAAAACTAGTCCACTAGTTGCCACGGCCAGCGAGCACGCCTTTATGGCTCGCTTACAAAGAGCAATGATAGTTTCTCTTTCAGTTATTGCACGTTAACATAATGTACATTCTTTTGTCACAGGATGCCAAGTCAGGTCTTCGATTACAATGCGCCATGCTGGCAATGCTAGCGAGGTAGCTATCTCGTCTTACACAATGGCAGGCTAACAGCACGGAAGTAAACATACAGAAGTCTGGTCACAATGTCCCTTGTCCCCATGAAAACAGAATCAGAATAAATGACCTCCTTTTCGCGTCGACGTTACTGTTTGTTACGGAGATCATGAAGAACGCCCTAAGTTTACGAATTACTGTTCTTGTCGAACTCGGACTTTGTCTGCTAATATGTTCAACTGAAACAAAAACCGGACTTCAGCAACACCGTATCAAAATGTGCAAGTATGGAATATGGAAGATTTGGTTCCATTCCATACATCAAATCTTCCATTCATAAGCGTACGCCATGGGGATGCATGGGATGCAGTCTCATCCCCAACACTGAAAAATTGACCATTATTCAGGCAAAAATTTTTAAAATTTGTGCAAAGTATACAGCTACATTGTAATGTAATGAGGAAATTGTTATTTTCAAAACTGAGGAAAAATAATAACCAAATCAACGGCAAAATAGTAGCCAAAACGGCAAAATAGTCTGAGACTATTTCGCCCTGATGGCAAAATAAACACTGCCCTTGAGTGAACTGGAATCAGGTAGAAATTCCAGCAGCCTTCATCAAATTTGGGCCAACTAAAAAACTTTAATAACATTTTGGGTAAAATTAGAAACATTTGACTAAATAGGAGCATTTGGGTAAGGTCCAACAGACTCAATTAAATCTGGGCAAATGAGAAAAGCTTCAATCAAATGTGGGTGAAAACAAAAACATTTAGATTAATTGGAAACACTTGGGTGAAGTCCATCAGTCAAATCAAATTTTTCCAATTTGCAACAGCTTCATTCAATTGTGGGCAATTTCAAACAGTCTTGTTCAAAGATGGGCTATATAGACAAGCTCCCTCAAAATTTTAGTACGTTCAGAAATGTCTAGGTGAATTATAAGTTTTACTTCAAATTTGGATAAAATCAAAATCATTTGGGTATATTTTCACAACTTTCATGAAATTTTAGCAAATTGGGACTACTTCATTAAAATTTGGGTGAAGTTAAAAATGTTTCCATAAATTGGAAAAATTCGGGTAAATTCCAACAGACTAAATCAACTCTGGCCAAACAACAATTGCTCCATTCAAATTCCGACCAAGTGGAAAATCTTTATTCAATATTGGATAACTCCAAACAGCTTCATTCATTTTGGGGGGACTTTAAATAGCTTTTTCAATTTTACGGAACTTTAAACAGCTTCTTTCCAATTTGAATATTAACCACTTCATTCAAATTTGCATACATTTACAAACATTTAGGCAAATTCCAACAGCTTTAATCATATTTGGGTAATTGAAACAGCTTCATTCAAATTTGGGTACAATTAGAAACATCTGGTCAAATTGCATCCCCAAAAATATGCACTCCCATACACTTATGCTTCCATTCCATACTTGGGCCATTCCATACCGATTTTTTCCTTCCATTCCATATTCCATTCCATACCATTCCATACCATAGTATGCCATGACCACAAGTGCACACACAACAAGGTGCATGCCCTTTCTCCAATTTCTTTCCTCTGACGAACAAGGCGTCACACATTCTCCTACCTGTTTCTCAATGAAAACCACGCGCTGAGCAGGAGCCATTCGCGCCAAATTGATCTGCGTCGTCAGTGCACTTGTGTGACCTACTCCCGTGCTGGCTTCGGTCAAATGTTGCTGGCGTGGGTTGCTTGTGAACCCACATGCACCAACTCCTTTTGCCAAATTGGTCAAGGTTACCTTAGGAGGGATCTTTGTGTAGGAATTTCGTTACACCTCAGGTAACCATGGGTCAATTTGGGCAAATTTTTGTTCCCCATCGAAAACTACGAAACTTGTTCAGATTTCGATGGGACTGCCCGAAAGAGCGTCTAAACAAATGCATCTACTGAAAGAACCAGCTTTCTACGTGAACGTTAACTAATTTTAAATTTAAGTAGAAGAACCGTTTGCCCAAATTGGGCAGAGGTTACCTGAGCAGGGCTAAGGACGAAGTAGCTGTTATTACGAACCAAGCAGTGCCGGATTAACTATAGTAGCAAATGTAGTAATTGCTACGTGCCCCGCGCTTTTGGGGGTCCCGCGGTCTTCTGCAATGTATCTTTACATTATATATAAGATTTTTTCAGTCTAAGAAGTCAGTATTTTGCTAAATTTGCCACAAGGAGTAAGCGTAACAAAAAGCATAAGATTGCGGTCAGCAGTGTTGCCATTTTAGCTGATTTGCTACTAAATCTAGCAGAATTTTCTCACTATAGCTCAGTGGTTCCCAACCTTTTTTGATGCATTCCTCCTTTTGTTCATTTTGGAACTTTTCATTCCTCCCCTATGGAACTTTCATTCCTCCTCTGTTCGGGTTCGTAGGCTAGTATTAACTACAATTGGAACAATGGTCTTTAGTGACGACAATAACTTGATTAATAAAAGTGGAACAAAAACTCTTTGTTGTCAAATAATTGCACTAAAGTTTGTCAACAAAAACGTGTGATTAGTCCATNAAATAACTTACAAATATAAAGTGATATAACAAATTCAAAGNGCCAATGTCAACTTTAAAAAAGAAGTGCAACACTTGCAATCAACAGGTAACTTAATTATAAAGTGGAAATTCCTCCCCTGAACTCATGAAGTTCCTCCCTGGGGAGGAATTCCTCCCCGGTTGGGAACCACTGCTATAGCTGTACAATTTTCAATCTAGCAGTTAGCTGATATTCAGGCAGGATTTTCGCAACCGTTTGGAAGGTTTACCACGTAACAAATTCCTGACCAAAAACCTGTTTCAACAGTTTTTCAAGATGAAAACTTTTGTAACTTCATCAAACNATATATTTCTCTTCTTTATGACGTTTTTAATCGGGTAACACCAGGACAAAGCACAACCAGCTGCCTGCAATTATTTGGATATTTTATTATGATGCAAAGAAGCTGTTTCAAGCAGATAATTGTATCACATTAACAAGGAATTAGATGCCTTGGTGAAGCCTAAAGGATTTGCTTATGTGCTTAGTGAGCGCGCTAGGTTAAAAGACAACATTGGTAGAATACGTTTTGATCCAGCGGAACGATATTTCCAAGCGCTTCAGTTACGCTAGTAAGTAGTGATGTCTGGTAAAAAACTTCCTAGTAAACCAAGCCGCCAAAAGTTTCGACACATACGGTTGCAAGGTTCAGAATTTGTCTCAGTGCCTACTGCCTATCTTGCTGATTCAAGAAAAGCCTTTTGCGAAGTTTGCATTAAGCAATCATAGCGAAACAATGGGTGTTTAAAAGGCATGGCTGGTTGCAAAAGCACTCAGATAAGAAGACTAAAGAAGTTTTTGCATGCTCCCTAATGTAACACAAAGTTTTAAGTTACAAAGACCAGATTTAGAAAGGCGTAAGGCTGAAGACATGCTCAGATTGTTTATCGCTGAGCATTGTTGTACTGCATAAAAACATGCAACCATTTGAAAGAGATCGTCAAGGACTGTGTGTCATACATAAAAAGAGGTATGTTGCAGTTACGTTGCTCAAAAAATGAAAGAATATAGTGGGCCGAAAAGTGTGGTGGCCAAGACCGGCATTTTCAGCCCATGCTCATTGTGAGCGAGTGTAAGACGAAAAATTAATGTGTTGTTTAACTTTACAGGTTTCTTTCAACCATCTTAAACATAGCAGATTTTAGCCAGAATTTCACTGCTTTCAGAAGATTTTAGCTGAAAATTTGTGAAAAGACTTTTAGCAGAATCTAATAATTTTGACACCATTTGGCAAATTTAGGTCACAACCATCCGGCTACACTGGCGGTCAGCAAGATACACTCAGACTGTCATGTCACGATGCGAACTGGAGAGAGCATACAGAGACTAAAGCTAGTAACACCGATGCCTTGCCTACACACTATGATTTAGCAGGTGTTGAGGTGTTTTTTAACTTAGGACCCCGCGCTCTTGAAATGCTACAGGCCCCGCGCTACCTTAATCCGGCACTGGGACCAACCGGTCTGAATGAGAGCAATACTACTGTACATCAATTGGCTGTTGGGTGGTTTGGCACTGTACTTTGATTGAAGTAACATGCATGCGGTGTTCATACTGGAAACAAACAGCTTTTTTATTTTTAAAAATGTGAAATAGTATTCCTTCGTGACAACAAAGCTTTTTCACCCTTCTACGATCCGAGTTGGTCTGTGTTGCTTCATGCTTGGTATGCCGTTTTCAACCAACTTATTAAATCTAGTCCACAACAACAAGAGTTAGAACAAATAGCCTGTTTATTCTCAGAATCGCAAATCGTGAACCGGGCGTGTTTTTTAGTTTAAAACAAGAGGGCACGATAACGCTGCACAAGCAACAGAAGGTAAACTAGGAGCGAATTCAGCTTTTTTCTCTGATAACATGTGAAACATCTGTATTTCATCTGCAGGATGGAAAATGGGAATTTTGCCTGTAATCGAAGTGCCTGCTGCTATTTTCATTCCTCGTGTTCTGATGTTGGTAGGCGCTGGACTGGCGATTCTTGGCTTGGTTTGCACGTTGTATGCCCGTTATTCAGACTCCGCATGTTCTTACGCTGCAGGCGGAAGCTTGACTGTGTTTGCAGGTAACTGAAATCACAAAACAATTATTTCCGGGTAGAAGTTAGCAATCAGCCCTGTATGGTTTTACAGCGCGGATTTGAACGTCAATATTGAGCAGATAACTTCATGTTGTCGCACGTTTTGCGAAAACACACGCACCTTCAAGGTTGAGTAAGTTCAAAATCTTACTCATTTCAAAAATCAAAATCCTTTAGTTTATTGTACTCTGTGATCCACGTTAGTAAAATATTGCTCCGTCTAACAATATATCTCGCCTGTGGAGTTCAGCTATATCAGGTGATCAGTTGCTGCGAAGTTCATAATGTAATCATATTTTTACTCTATGTGGATCTTGTGGTTACGTAAGTTCAGTGCAAAATACATATAAGGCCTACATCATACGTTGTACTGGTCATACCACCTGAGTGTTGCAGTAAACGTTAGTGATAGATATTTAAAGGTACACAGCTGTAAGGATTATATTTAAAAGTTGTTCAGTCTATGCTAGCTATTTGATTGTTACGAGAAGTATGCGTTCCAACATTAACATCAAGGAATTTTTGTACACTGTAATTTTTTTAAATTAGCTTGTTCGTTGCCAAGAGATTGCCCAGATGTTTGTCGTACCAAGCTTACGTGGCAATTGAATGTTGCCGATATATTCATATTACTGAAATTTTAGAAAACTTCTTCTTCTTGCATGTGAGCAGCAGTTCAAACAAAATCCACACGGTCTTCATGCCATTTAGTGTTGTTAATGTTAGGGGGCCGCAGGTCTTCCAGGCAGTTCGGAGGGCGAAGGATATCACAGTCGAGTATTATATGAATGGCCGATTGCTCCTCAGCGCCACAGATGCATTTGGGTGTATCTAGCATGCCCCAGCCATACAGGCATGTACCAAAGCGGCCGACGTCAGTTCTTAGCCTATTCAGTGCTACCCACAGACTCCGGGGAAGCTCTGAGCCAGACGGGAGGCAAACGGCAGGGGTTACTAGAAACTAGGCCGGTGGTGTAGCACTTTCCCATGCCGCTCTCCATGACTCCAGGAGATTGAAGCCAGAGTTCAGCAGTGCCGCAGCATGGAGGCGGAAGGGACGTCGTGAACGCAGGTGCTGTGTGCCCAGGAACTGTACGCAATGGACAAGGGTATGGAGGGAATGACTGGTATTCAGCTGTGCCTGGAGCGCCAGCTTAAAAGTGGTGTTCCCTACGCAGGTGGGCCGGCGGAATGCCCGTGAGCACTGGTAAAAGCTCCCTACGGGTCGGTTTCAGGCACCCAGAGATGATGCGCATTGTATCGTTTGACGCAGCATCTAGCTTCTTGGTGTGGGTGCGGCACCAAGCTGGGGCGGCGTATTCCGCGGCTGATGGCTGAACAATGATTCAAGTTGGCCTCATGAGTAAATAAAGCCGTCTCACATTTTTGACAGCACAAACTGTTTCTAATTCACAGTTTGACAAATTGTCAGACAGACATGCATTGCAAACTTAACGTTAATGTGTTATATAGCCCGTGAAATCAGTGACGGAGAAATAATTGCAGCTAAAAACAAAATGCTGTAGAGCCATCACCTTAATTTTCGTTAAATTTTTACTACGTCGTTATTGATGTATTCACGATTTTCGCACGTACATGTATTTGTTTTGAGCAGGTATATCGGCAGTTGCAGCCTGCGGAGCATTCACAGTTTTAAATATTATTCAAGTCAAGGCCGGTCTATTCTCGTTTGGCTATTCATTTTACTGCGGCTGGGCCTCTGCGGTCTTGTTTATATTGGCAGGAAGCTTCATGTGCGCTACTGCATGCAAGAGGTAATTATTCCTTTCAGAAATAAGCATTCTGGTTCTATTTCATCATCAAGAACTCTAGGTTTGCTGTAAGCTTTTTGAGGAATCAGCCGATGTGCTTTGCTTTCATATTTTTGCGATGATTCAAACTTGCACATATCCATATTCCAGTAATCAGCAAATTTTCTACAGGGTGATTGATTTCATGCTACTTCACGTAATAGCTCCTACGTGGTGTGACCTATTTCACCACCCAGTTAGCTAGATGTGTCGTTAATTTAACTGTAGTCACAACGTTTCCTAGAATTTGGCTGCCCTTTGCCCAACTCCCGTCAGCAATCGGTCTTACGCTTTGTACCAACGCTCTGTGAATCATAACTACGGCGTGATTCGTCTCTTGCGTTGCTCGGCATTTGGCGTAAGATAATTTTGTGTTCAGTGAAAGCAGTTATTTGGAAAACATATATTTTCAAGTTTTTTATTTGTCGCAGCCTGTATTCTTACTTATATTCATTTTAGTCTTGAGTTTGTTTGCTTTCTCTGCTTTTACTTTAGCTTTTCCGCGTTTCACCCGTAAGCATTGCTTGCAGACTGTGGGACTGAAGATGCGTTTGGCTACGTGAAACCGACTTCCTATTAAAAAATATTACTGATGGATTCAAATCCTTCACCTTTGTGGCGGCTAGTTACTTGCTGCTATTTCAGTTAAAGAACAATAATTTTTTTCAAATGCTTTGCAGTTGTGAATGATGGATTAGAGCATTCTCAAATATTACCTGATTACATAAATTACAACAGAGACATTGTGTTATAACAGCAGATAACTGGAACTACAAAGCTCCTCAATTTTTTCTTAGGTGTGACTTTGTTTTGCCTAAGAAACTACAGTGCATAAACGCTGTGGTACTAATAACGGGATAACTGACAAATTTGTCTTCAGCGTAGATATATTTTGCAGAAACAATTGAAAACAAGCAACAAATGCAACTGGCGCAGCAGATGTGGTTGGATACACGGTGGATGAATTTTGTCTTAATGCCAGTTTCCTTGCATTTCTTTGCGCTTTTCTTCGCGTAATACCTTCCTTGCAAACAGTTATCTGCAGAAATGAAGAAATCTAAAGGCTTTAATTTTCCATGAAATTGCTGTATTTTCTGATTCATCGTTTGCAATTGTTTGTCATGCCTTGTTGCAAAGACATACTGTATTTGTCATTTCTGCCACAACCACATTATCTTGAGGTGTATTTCGGCCTGTGTATAGTTCTTTCGGCCTGAGCAGATGTCCAGCCAGCCAAAACAGTCGTGTCAGAATTCTATCGATAGAATTCCGATCGGTTTATAAGAGGAAGGATGCACGAATCGAAACTTGGCATAAGTTAATATGATTTGAATAATTTTACTTGATAATATTAGCTTTGAAAAGCTTTTAAGTCTCTTGCCCGGACAGAGAAAACGCTCGAAACGAACTTCGTTATCCATTTCGTTCAGACGTGTTTTTATAGTCCTGCGTAACTTTGAATGAAATTCAATGGTGTACTCTTAAATCCAAAAAAAAGCATGCGTTCAGCGCACTTCGATAACTACTTTTTTGATAGTGCATCAGTCCACAAATATCAAACAAGGCTTACTATTTTGCATAAATATCGTTTACCCAGAATGAACACATCTACAGATCAAATATTTTTAATGTATGTTGTTCTCAAAATTTGGTCTGATATTCCTAAAAATTTGAAATCCTGATTTTCTCTCAACTTACTCTTTTGGAAAACAATACAAAAACGTCCTGGTATATCTTGCCAACATTTCTGTTGATTTTCGTAACATGTTTTTTTATCAATTTTCTGTAATATTGTTTTTAGTGCCCATCTTTTCCCTTACATCTTTCACCTCTCCAGTTGCTCGCCCCATCACCCCTTGTATATAGGCATGCTTTTCTCCCTGTGTTTTTGTTGTTGTTTTGTTTACTTATTTTATTTGACGTTGATTCGATGCATTTTGTTACTATTTTCAGGGATATCTAGAAATATAGATATCCCTGAAGATATCCCTGCGAGTTGTAGATATCCCTGCTTTTCTTGCTACATGTGAAACGTCTTCAATTGAAAATTGGTTTGTGTTAACAACAGGGCTGTCTGAGCAGTTGATCCATAAGGTCTTTCGCCAACCCTGAGTGCTTCAAATATGTTAGATCACATCAATTTGCTAAACCTGATGTTTTTGATGTTTTTAGATTTTCATCAGTATGCAGTCAATTACTGCTCTTTCATGTTATTCTTTTTAGTCCTTTTGAATTTGTGTTATCTCGTGATTTGAGCCACAAAAATGCATGAATAAACCATTAACCGTGCTCTGAGGAAGCGTTTAAGTGTGCAACAACTTCTCAGCCCCAAAGAGCAGTTCAGCATTACTGCTGCTAAGAATGTGTTGCTCTGCTGCGTGCTATTGGATAGCCTTCTCATTCTCAAAAATTGTTAAAATATTTGGGAAGTTATATACGCAAATCGCAATTACATCAAAGTATGGAATACCTACAGCTCTGCACTGAAAAGATCAACTTGTCATGTTTTTTATTCAAAACGATATGATAGATTGCTGTAGGAAGTGCGTTGTTCAGTTTTTTTTTGAGTGGGTATTCGGAAAAAAGTACCCGTTCGTTAATCCATAATGGCAGAACTGGTTGACTAAGACCTGCGGTGCGCCGTATTCATTCAAGCGATAATGATGTGCCTCACTCTTGTGAAGAGAAACATTCTAGCGACTCCTTGCGCACCAAACTGATAGCAGCTTACTGTAAACTGCCCAAAGAAACTTGAAACTACTTGGTTTTCTGTAGCATTGAGCATCAGCCAGTCTAAGTAAGCAAACCTCTCTCCAACATAGACATTATCGAGCTACATAAGTAGCGACCTGCCGTTTCGATATCAACGATGGCACTCAAAAACGAAAAGCAAATAAAACCGATTAGTACTCCCATACGATTTTCGTTTTCCGCACCTAGATGACGGCTGTCTACTACATGAGGGCTTCTCGAACGTTTTGTTCTGCGACCCATTTTGAAAAAGTTTTTTCAATGCAACTCCTTGATGGAAAATCTAGATCAGGGTTTCTAAACCTGGGGTGCTAGCACCCCAGGGAGTGCTGAAATCAGTTTCAGGGGGTGCTGGGGAAAGTCACATATGTGGCTGTTAAAGGTAAAGGGAATACGTTTGGACAAAGGTATTAGCCAATGGTAGGGGTTCCTGGACTGCTTAGGCGTCACCACAAGGATGCTGAGGTAGAAAAAGGTTACGAAACGCTGGCCTAGATGTTAATTATACGTGTAAGCGTCCTATCAAAAATCTCAAAAGGCATATTTGTCTGCTAATGGCTAAATCATACAAATACACACAATCCGCGAGAGTAACTATAGGCCTACAGTTATAAAACAACAACGTAATGGAAATAGTTAATCAGTCGAAACAAAGTTAACTTCTTTATCATGCACACCTAATGGGATGGATGCACTTGATGATTCCTACACAGATCATCCATTCGTAGAATGATATAAAACAACGCAAGACGAAGGACATTATCAACAGTTTTAAAAAGGATCGGTTTTTGGACTTCATGAGTTTCAATTTTAGGATTGCTTCTTCACACAAATATGTTTTGTAAGAGTTTGTAAATAGCTAGATCAGAAATGACTGCGTATACATTTCTTGTTCTTATCCAAAAATAACAAACTCTGTTTTGAAATTCCAGTTGCAATAACCTTGCTAGCCCCGTGACCAGACCTATATTCTAGACCAGTGATATTCAACGTTGGCGAAATCGCCCCCCAGGGGTCGATTTAATGCGTTAAGGGGGTGATTTTGTGATTTACCAGATTTGGGGGGAGATTTCAGTTTCCAGGGGGCGATTTCTCCAGCTTAGAATGCACTAAAATTCTGAATTGATTCAAAAAATAAAAACTATAGGCTATTTGCCACTTTGGAACCAATTCATTTGATGCACTTTCAACTCCATGTTTCGTAAAAAAGGTTATGAAACACAAGATATAGGACAGATGATGTAACAATCAAACTAGCATTGTCCTGTGTAACGTATTACTGCACTAACTATCCAAGGCCACGGAAAGTGTTACTGGTTGGGAGCCAAGCACCGCGGTTCTGACTAATTTTCACGTATATTGTTAATGTTTAAAGCAAGATAAAATAGTGGGGAAACCGTTGCAATAAGCATTTTGGTAGTTTGTTGACTTAGCAGTCGTTGCATGAGTAGCGTCAAAAAAGCGACAAAAAAGCAATAACATCTGCAAGCCTCTAGGCATATCAACACGCGCGGAATTTTGAACTTTTCTTTAGTATGGATTAGTTTGTTTTATGACACTTATATTGGTTAAATTCTTATGCATACAGTAGTATGCATTGATTCGTTTTATTATATGTATGTTGATTGAAGCCAACCAATACTGATATAGCCACTGGAAAATACCCAATCGACCGAACTCCATTTCTTAAAGATGAAAAACGTCAGTTTCTTTGAAGATACGAAAAATGATCCAACAACTATAACGTTGCTACCACAGGATCATTACATCAACTTTGGCTGCGATTAAGAATATTAACAAAAAGTTATGATGAAGCTTAGCCTAATTTTTTCTCCTCTTGAAGTGACACAAATTCCCCAACTGTATGTGGTATTATTAGCAAAATTGCCTTGAAACAAGACTTCATTCATACAGTTTTTGGTAGAGCATTGCCAAAACATTGTTTCGTAGGCAACAGAGATCTAGTCCATTATCATGTGTTTTATAAACTTTGCTTTGTAATCTGAGTAAAACAGTGAAGCCAAGTGTCTTCTATAAAAAGAAATACGTGAAAAATGACTGTTATGAGACGATTTACGTAGCAAAATTAATTACAGTTAGCCGCAATTGTAAAACGTACTTATTATGTTTTTCAGTCGAGTGTTTTACTGTGCTTGTAGATATTGCTGTACTGTGTTCATCAGACTAATGACACAGCATGTGTGTCACTATTGACACAGTCAGTACAGTGGGCTAGGAAAAGGATAACTTACACTCAAGGGTGTAGTGGGGCGGGAAAGCGTGGGAACGGCGTTCCTACACCTTTTTCACGGTTTGCTTCAAAATGAGTTTTACGCTGTTTTAAAGTGGCTATTTTTTTGTGCGTTCCCACACCTTTTTGTTAACACTGCATCCCTACTTATACTAGCAAGTAAGTCCAACCATCCCGTCTTGGCTAAACTAAAATTTCCAAAAATCGTTTTCGCCACCTGTTTGAGGTTTGCTAAAAAGTCTTTCTGTTGTGAAAATAACGCCAAAAGTTGGATTGCATAGTAAGTGACTGGGTGAAGTGTTTTGCCAGTTAACTAACATAAGCGAATGCAATTCCACATCCAGGAACTTTTCATCGACTACCAAAGCGATGATGAAGCCTGTGCCATATTTTATTATCACGGATGGTCAGACGTTTCGATCAAGTGCATTCAGCGTTTTCCGGAAATTATGGGGAAAGTTAAGCTAATACTGTATTACTACTGAAGTTTCCCACAAAATATGGTGTTGAGCAAGTTCCAACCTAGTACCGCACAAGCGTAATAAATACCACAATCGTCTTGACATGCACATGACCGGTGGAAACGCCATACGACTTCAGCTAACCAATTTGCAAACTGCTTTAAAAAACTTGCAGACACAAGCCAAGGACGAGGTGCGCAGTATGGAACCAGGACTGTGGAGCCGAAACTCAAATTTCGGGCTCCTGCTCCAGGCATCCAAAATATTCGCTCCGGCTCCAGAACGGCTTGGTCCATTAAAAACTAAAAACCATTACATTATTTTTGCTTGCTGGTTGCTATATAAAATACGTCTGTTGAATGAGAACTCAAATTTCAGGCTCCGGCTCCACAATACAATTGTTTGGCTCCGGGCTCCAGCTCCACAGCCCTGGTTGGAACCAACTGTTTTTGGAAATGAATACGTATTTTGGTAGTTTGTTTCTACAAATGCAATTGCATTCGTTTGTTCTTCGTTTTTTTTGCGCAAACTACACTGCCCCTTTATTTCATTAGCATTGAAATATTTTCAAAGTAAAGTAATATTTGTGCCAAAACTAAAATCATAAGTGGGGGGGCGATTTTGAAACAAAGTTCCTGTAGGGGGGCGATTGAACAAAAAGGGTTGAAGACCGCTGTTCTAGACAAAAGTGCATCTCGTGCCAGAATGGATGCAACAAGGTCAATATTGGTCAGTACGTTAAAACAATCATGACATAACAACGCACAAGTTGTGCTTAGTTGATTATTATTATTTGATAGCTCAGGCAGACATCCTACTAAATAACTGACAGGATGAAACACGATATTCTCCCTAAAATAGCATTAGAAACAAATTCGTTGCAGGCCTGCTTTTAATTTTCTTGTAAAGTTTACAAAAATGTTTATATATGATTTGTCAAGCCAATTTGCTTCGCGACCCCATGGGGTGCTCCGCGACGAGCTCAGTGCTCCGCAACCGGCGTGCCGCGAGACAATGCTTGGTGTGCCGCAGAATAATTTTGTCAGAAAATATGAGCATTACACTTTGCTAACTCAAACCCTAGCTAGACTTCCACTGCGCATTTATGTTGTTATTGAGGTCAGAATTGAAGCTTTTTACAACCACGTAGACTTGTTGTAAAGCAATTATGGTGGCCAAAGGCAGAGTCTTTGCTGCGTTAGTGAAACGTCAAAATCCAGCCATTCAACTTACGTATTGCTGTTTACATAGTGAAGCCAGGCCCGTAGTCAGGCTTCAAGATTTGGAGGGAAAGATATATTTTTAGGGGTCAAGATTTTTGTTTTTATATTGTATATTTAAAACAAATTTTTTCAATGCACAACAGGGCTGAGGGAACTTGGGAAGCCCTGACGATCGAAGTTTTTTCCAAAAGAATTGCCAGAAACGCTGAAAGACTGTATCCATATTGTCAACTTTTTTAAAGCAACAGCTTTGAATTCACGAAATTTTTCGTTGCCATACGAAGAAACGGGATCAGAACCTCAATCACTATTTCATACGTCTGTGCGTTTGGTTTCACGGGGCAAAGTTCTCGCAAAATTTTTCGAGCTCCGGCATGAAATACGTCAGTTCGTGTTAAGTCAGAACAACCATCATCTGTATAAACACCTTAAAGATGATCATTGGATTGCTAAACTGTCATATGTGGCCGACAAAGTCGAACTCTTGAATGAAATCAACATTAAAATGCAAGGTAAAAAGGAAAATATACTGACATGTTCTGACAAGTTAAAAGGTTTTAAAGAATATAGTACTTTGGATTTTGGAAAACCGAGTTAACACGGGGATCACCGGAAATGTTTCCAAGAAGCACTCAAGGTATAACTATTGACAAGAATTTGTGTTGGATTTTCCGAAGAAAACTTCGTTACATCAGAAATATGACCATTACTTTTTCACAATTAATAAACAAAATCTGGGTTTGAACGTGCTTTTGGTAAAGCAAATTGCCGAGTTTTGACTTGTCTCGTAGTATACCGAAGAACATCTGTAATTATTTTAAAATAATCGTTAAATGTAGCCAGTGGCTGAGATTTAGTGTATTTATACATGGATTTGCTCACTTCAAGATTGTAAATGTCTTTCAGTTGGAGAATGTTCTGCGTTTTATAAATGTTAGTAACTTTACGGGTCACAGGTTCATATGTGTTCAAACATTTCATGGCGAGATTTAAGAGTTTTGTGAGGGGTTTGGAAAGAACTGGAAATTGACTGTGTTTGTTTGTTAGACCCCAATCACAGAGTTGTGAGCAAGAGGAAAGCGAATTTCTGCTATTTTCCGAAAACTTGGAAATTTCCGCGAATTTTTTCATCGGCTATTTTCAAAGAACTGCAAAGCAATTTAATGCGGCTGAAACTCTGATTTTTTTGCAAGAAATCCCCAATGGTGTGAAGTTGCTATTTTGTGGTATAGGAAGGCAGATTTCTGACGATAAATTGCTTTTTTGTTTTTTTAGTGTGGTGTCAGATGGAACAAATTCGTGAGAATTTGTTTGTCTGCATATTTAAAAGAATCGGAGAGCAATTTATCGTCAGAAATACCTTTCCTACACTACTTCAAACCTAAATCAAAATGAATGACTGTGACCATTGCAATGCACAATTGTTTCCTGACTGTCAATGCACAACAAACGGCAACAACCACTCTATAGAGCTTAATAAACTCACGAGTACGATATGGAGTTATTGCCTGGGGACGAGCAGCTTCATGTCATCTTCACCCGATAACTGATTAATTATTTCAAAAGTTATTCAAGTTTAGGTGATGACCGTTTTTTTTGTGTCACCCTGTATGTCGACACTAGTCGGCATGCGGCTTGACCAATGGTTATATTAAGATTCATGAAAACTTGTTGGAAGACCCTAGCGTTATCAACACAAAATCTGTTAGATGAATAAAAATAAAAGACATAAATTGTTGACAAATATTAATCGAACTGATCATATACAGCAGGGGTGGCCAACACGTCGATCGCGATCGACCGGTCGATCGCCGAGTCCCAGTTGGTCGATCGCGCCTAATTTTGCATTGAATTGACAAGA
>JGI24158J21664_10005356_pt1 | contig 16767 bp, 7 predicted proteins | sample Ectturendosymbi3_FD_21664 | JGI IMG/M metagenome (IMG submission 21664)
TGAATATGATTTGTTAATTGTTTCAAGTTTGTTTCGGATAGAAATGTTTGACCTCCGGGGCAAAGAGCTGAAATACGCGAAAGAATTGTTTCTGAATCATTGAGGAAAATCCGTACAGAGTTCTATGAGGTTGCAGGACCTGTGGGTAGAGATAAAACTGTAGTTACGAACCACTTACGTAAGATATTTCGAAGTCGTATACATAAGGCAGCCGAATGCAATACCACACCCAGGATAAATTGAGATAAATTAAGTGAAACCAATTCTTAATGCTTTTCAGGCCTGTAACCAGCGGAGAGCAGGGGACGAAGCTCCCCTAGAAAATTTTTCGCCTCCCTAGAAAAATATGTTGGACATAGCTTAAAACTACTGGACATAATTTAAAAATTTGGGTCCCTATCGGAAAACTCTTCGCCCCTCCTGGTGTCCAAGCTGGTTACGGGCCTGATGCTTTCACAAAAACTTTTGCTCCTGGGACAAGCAACAATCTGCTGACAGTAATATAACCCAGCTCCATCTCACACTGAAATGCACAAAAGATCAATCTTCCACTTCTGTGACTGTTTCTTAGTTTCGAAATGAGTTTTTCAACACTACGACCCTGTCTGACTAACTTTCACGCAGGATCTGAGCAACCCCTGGTGTGTGTCGTCATAAACAACACGTTACCCAACCGTCAAAAACAACAACACAGCTTATCATGCATTTGGGAAATATTGAATGCAGGCTAGAGGGTTACTAAATTATCTTTTAAAATATTGCTGGCCGAAAGTTATCTACTGCATATGTGTAGGGTTGTCGGATGGACGGTATTTTACTGCTAATTTATCAGAGGCGTGTAAAAGGCCGGTATTTTGAAAATCAGTATCTGGAGCCGGTATTGTGAAAATAAATAATTTAGCGTAACTTCAGAAAGAACTAACGCAGAATTCTCAAACTATAAGGACTCTAGTAGTGAATCTTGTCAGGACAAATCCTTCAGCGAAGTTTATTTGCTGCTGTTGACGCAATCTTTGGTGCGATTGTTACGTCACACACACACCGAAATGTAACGATTAGCCAAAATACGGGCAAATCATTAATTGTCGCTTAACAATACTGATTGTGTCTGTTTTCCCTGTGCTGCTTACGAATTACGACACAGCTTAGATCTGGCGCTGTTGACAAAATGACCGGTATTTTTACAAAACGCATTTGGCAACCCTGCATGTGTCAACCAAACGATCTTAAAATTAAGAAAAAAACTGGGGGGGGCAAGCAAAAATCTGGGGGGGCATGGCCCACCCAGGCACCCCATTAGAATCGCCACTGCCTATCAAGATTCACTACAAGGGTCAGTAGAATTTGAGAAGTTATGCGTTAGTGACTTTTTCAGTTACTGCAAATTATTTATTTTCAAAATACCGGCTTCAGGCATTGGTTTTGAAATACCGGCGTCTTACCGGCCTCTGGTAAATTAGCAGTAAAATACCGGCCAGGCCGGTGAATTACCGGTCATCTGGCAACCCTATGCACAAGTCACTGATCACCATATCACAATTCATCAGCAAAGCTAGTTCAGTATAATGGCGTCAGCAGTCCGCACTCTAATTCCAAGGTCACTGAGATACTGAAAAAAAATTAACCACTTTTATGTAACGATTAATGTGAAAGCCTTCCCGCCTTTTCAGCCGAGAATTAACTCAACCACAGTATAAATAAAGTACAAATCTCGCAGGCCCTCCCACAAACTAAGCTACGCCACCATCTCGTATCATGTTGCAGTTAAGTAGGAACAGCTTACTGCATGCAAAAACAATATATCATAGCCAGTGACGTAACAGACGGGAGGCAGAGGGGCGAAATGACCCCCTAGCAATCTAAATGTGAAAACAGGACCGCCACCTTAAGTGATCCTTCGGTTTTAGTATTCCTTTGGTTTTCAGTAGTTTGTTGTTTTTTGCGTTCTACGGATTATTTTCCGGTGATTGAGGGTTTTAGCATAGCTATCCAAATCCAGATTTACCATCGTTTCTCATGTTTTTTCCGAGCGTTGGCTAGTGGTAGTGGGCTCTGTACGGTGGCCAGTTGTCCCCTTTTAGCTAAGTTTTCCACCTTGACTCAAAGCTCTAGTTACGCCACTGATTATAGCTATGTAAAATAAGAATGCAAAAAGGAGGATATTTTCGAATGTCCTCAGAGAATATTTCATCTTCTCATGAAAAACGTGGACATGTACTTCAAAATGAGGGCGTAGGCTATGGCGGCCATACCTAGCAATGCTACTCATATGCGACTTGTGGAAATCTGAGTAAAGCAGACGCAAAATCTTCCAGTAACGAATAGAGACGTAAGCTAACGTGTTCTTCGTGGCTTGGCCTTGCATTCACTAGATTCAGATACCTGACCGACTTTCAGGAAACCAATAAGTGTGATAGTTGTTTCGTCAAAGTATCAAATGTTCGTCAAGTGAAATACTGCTGTTTGACCTACAATCAATAGCGTCTACAAACAAACTTTTCTCGCTAAAAAAGACTAAGTGGCACGCAAATGTTGCACATATGGCTAAACACATGAACATGGTGGGGGCCCTCTTTGGTGGGGAGCCCTGAGCCCGGGCTCCTTGGGCCCCCCAAAAAACGGTGCTGTCTTGAACAAAGAAGTATCATGACTGAATACTCATTCTGCAACTGCATTAAATACCGGAATCCAAAGACAAGACGAAACATACGAAGCAACTAGGAAGTTGTTGGTAAGGATGCCAATTGTGTTGCCAATGCAGAAATACAATATAGTTATCTGGCGTTGCCAATGCAAAAAAATACGACTGAAATTGATCTGTCAAATATTTCATTTTGCGTGTGAGCTTCAGTAAAATGTCATTATTTAGAATGGGTTTAATGCTTCAAATTACCTAATTTTTTAATTGTGTAGCACGAACTTTTTGTACAAACAAGGATAATCGTCGGAAGAGGGGGAGGAATTTGAAAATTTCAGCAAAAAATGCTGTTTCTTAGTTTCGAGTGGTAAAAAACAAATTTCACCACTTTTGGCCCACCCTAGAAAAAAATCCAATAGTGGCCCCCCCTGAAAAAATTCCTTCCGAAGTTCCAACGCCCATGCACACAAGCCTGTAAAATTAACCATTTTTGTAAAAAATTGTGTTGCGTTACACCATCTGGCAACACCGTTCAACAACACCAATACCGTAAGCAATCCGCAGCAAGGTGACCGACCGTGCACGGTGTATTCTGCTAACAATTACGAAATCCTACCAAATTCACTGTTTTCAAATAATATATTGGAAATAATATCGGCAAAATACTGTCAAAATTGTGCAACATTTTTTTCATTAAACGATTTACTTTAACTCTGAATCCAATACTGATTGTGTTACTTAAATTTACGACATGTAGAAAAAATCCGAAATTTAAAAGTGAGGGGGCCAGACCCCTCAGAAATAAAAGTGGGGGGCTCTAGGCCCATTTCAGCTATCTTACTATCAAATAAAAAACAGAAACAGGTTGGATGCCAAAGATAACATTATTAGTAGGTCGGTGTTCCTGACATACCACAACAATACGATCTGCGATTTGCTCCTCGGCGCCAAACTCGCAAGCTGCCGATAGGGCCAGACACCGTGTATATACGTTGAAGTTGAACCTATGAAGGTAGCTTAGCCTGACCCATGCTGGTCTTCGGAGGGACATTCCAGTAGGGACATACTGTTTATAGAAATGTCGTTCTTTTCGGCATCCAAACTTGTATATTCATTTGTCAGTAACAAGTCTCCGCAAGGGCGACGCTGCCAAATCCTCTCGCAAAGTGTTTTACTGGGAAATCGACTTCACGTAATTTACGCATCTTCAGTCTGCAAATTGCAAGCAAAAGTTTATGGGTGAAACGATAAAAAAATAACACAAGACTAAGATAAGCTCTCGAACTGTAGTTTCAAACACACGCTATGATGATAATGCTATAACCACCGAAGCCAAAAAGCAAAATTAACGTCAATTATGGCGGGCGGCTTGCTTCAAGCAACCACTACTATCAGCTGCTGATTCAGCAGCGTCTCCGTTGTGCTGTCTCATTGCTGAAATGTATTGGCAGTCGGAACCAGCTGAAATGTATTGGCAGTCGGAACCAGCTGAAATGTATTGGCAGTCGGTACCGGAGCCAGCGCAAAGCCACGAAGGTAGAGCATGGCAGGCAGATGTTTCGAAGGCTCAACAGCAACCTTAGAGTTTTCGATTACCATTACTTGAATCTTCGATTCTCTGTTGTATATTTATTGTTGCGGACATTGACTCGTGATTTATCCAAGCAAGAAGTACTGTAAAGCACATTTCCAGGAAATAACTTGAAGCCCAAAAATCTTTGCATCCTGGTCTGCAAGAACGTGTTGGTGAAACGTTACATAAACGCCCTTTGAAAGACAACTTTTTGCTTGAAAGAGGTTCAGTCCAGACATCAACACGTTTTGCCTTAGGCGTCAATCACACTATCGCTGATCAGCAGACCGTAGAAAATCCTGCGATATATAGTCTTGAATTTTTATATAGGCGAGGCATGAAGCGATTTATGCGGCAGTGTGCAGTTTGTTGCTGCGAAACTAGAAACTAAAACGTTCAAGAAATCAAGCAAAATATTGTGGCTAAACTATTGCTTCATAGCAGTAGAGTCCCTTTTTTGGAACATTAAAAGTGCTAGAAAGTCGAAGCATGATTACGTCTATGCATGTTAATAAATAAAAATAAATATGTAGTGTTTCCCCCATGACCTGAAAGATTGTTGATGGTGCGCAGCGATTATTACACGAGTCAAACTTTTTTAAATGTCTATTTGGTTTTAATTATTTATGCCCATATTTGTTGATCCAGGATAAGAAGAAATTTTGCAAAAAAAAACAATCATACAGTCGCCAGTTACTTTTTGCTTTATTTCGATTTAAAATTTTCTGGTCAGCCTAGAGAGGTTGAGGTTGTGTTTAAATGGTGACACTTAGTCCTGATTCTAACCAGAGGAACTCAGCTAGTGAACAAGAGCAGAGAGACCGAACGTAACTATACTTTCTTCAAAGCAGCCCCAGGTTTTCTTTGTTGCAAAAAGAGCCGGAAGAACATACCAGTCATAAAAGAGTGACATAGCAGAACGCTCACAGAACATCCGCGTCTGTAGAAAATGTCGCTGCAAAACGTTGTTCCCTACAGTTGAAATTCCTCAAAATCAGAATGACGTCATCATTGCTGCCACATGCTGAGACGTTAGAGAGTTTAAAGGCAATTCTTCTGTGCCTTGCACAGATTTTCCCAAGTCCACGAACGGCTCTATATTGGGGTTTCTTCCTTTTTTGAAGAGGCAGTCTTTTTTAAATTTTAAGCAAAAGATTGCAGATCAATCATTTATTCAAGGTAGATTTCAAGTGCAGCAGAGTAAGATAAGGAACGCGTATGAAACGTCGTAAGAAATAACAGTACCTGATAATTCCCGGCTTAAGTGACTGATTTTTGCCGCCTGTTTCCTGTGCAAGTCGCGCTTATTGACTTAACGCAATTGCTTGCTTTGTGACGTAATGCATTCATTTCAATCAATGAATGCTTGCTGACGATGAAAACAGTTGTTTTTCAAAACGTTCATTGTGGCTTCTTTCAAACAAGTGGCTTTTGCGCAGTTGCCTCTTGTGGTTTCCGATTGGTTTCTCAGTTTTTAAAATATTCGGAAACGTTTCGAAAAACATGTCGAGCCGTTTGCTTTGCAAACGAGCTAAGTCTGCAAAGAGATTGACACGGTCCTGACTTAACACAACGACAACATTGAAGAAAGGCTATCAATGTATTTTAGTGATAAGCTCAGGGTTGCTGCACTGAGACGAGCAAGTACAGTATTGTTTAAATATCGTGCAGGATAATATCGCTTCTCTAAGATAAGGTACTTCCTTTTCAAATATGCTGAAGCCTCTTTTTCAAATATAATGAATCAAAAACAACTTTCAACTAAAGTGTTTCCACACATCAGAGATAGTAAATTCGACACTGCAGATTTCTTCGAATCTAATTTTACTAATGTAGAAAAAAATCGTAGCTATTGCAAACACAATGGGAGTCGGAGGGATTTTCCAGGTGGGGGCAATAGGCCAATAGTGCCAAGGCACCCTTGTCACCCACTTCCGACGCCCATGGAAACAGCAGAACTTTCGGAACGTTGACGAGACACTGATCGCCTAGTGTTTACTCCAGATATCAAAATCACAGTCTAATGTTGCAAGTCCAAAGCAAAAATATTACTCTGAAATTGTTACAGTTAGGCTTTTGCCTGACAATTGTCGGATCCATAGGAAAGATGAAGGAGAAGACAAGTTTTTCAATGACAACAAGGATTCGCAGGCTTTATAATTTTTATAATTGATAAAAAATAATTTACATTGTGCTATTATTTTTCATTAAAAATGGATGTTATTGTCATATTATTGATGACAAAGTTTATATGATTGATAAAAAAAGTTAATAGCTGATTGACAAACGGTTTCAGGAAGAATAAGCTACTGCAAGTTTACCACAGCAATGATAACTTCAAATATATATGCTTATTATTCATTTTTGGCATCCTTAAAACAATCTGACTTCGGTTTCTAACCCTGCTTGGCTTTACCTGTATTGCTATTACTGAAGTGTGTTGCTCTTAATGATGTCTGTATTGCTGTTACTGAAGGGTGTATTGCTATTGCTGAAGTGTGTATTGATATTACTGAAGTGTGTATTGATATTACTGAAGTGTGTATTACTATTACTGAAGTGTGTATTGCTATTACGGAAGTGTGTGTTGTCGTTGCTGAAGTGTGTATTGCTATTACTGAAGTGTGTATTGCAGTGGCGTATGATGGTCATTATTGCTGCGTGTGGGCTGTTTGTGACGTAACACGATTACGTCAACTTCACGTTGGAAATCCAACGTTTTAGCAAAGTTTTTTGACACAATGCATATCCATATACATACACTCTCATTATTCATTATTGTATAACTTAATATGCCATTGTATTGACTTTAAACTATCAGCGCTCCAACTTAAAATGGAGGTGCAAAATACACTCAACGCTAGGACAAAGGAATTATAACTGCAAACATATCAGACTGCACGTTAAAACCAAGGAGTAAAACACATTCAGCACTGCAACAGCGCAGTTTACAATTGCAAAACCAGTCTGAACGAATGTCTCTTTGAATACTAGCAGTCGAGCCCAGAAGGTGTGCGCCTCGGATAGCGCACACCCAGATCGAAACAACAAGGGAGCAAAATAGACTCAGCCCTGGAAGGTCACAACTGGAAAAACAATCTGCGGTTCTGCGCGAATGTTTTATCGGTTACGAGTTTGCGAGCCCTGCAGGTGTGCGCTTGGAATGTCGCACACCTTGGTTTGTCAGATAGAAACAACAGGGGAGTAAAGTTCACTCAACCCTGTAACAGCGCAGATCACAACTGCAAAAGCAGTTTTCGCAAATGTCTCTTCGAATAAAAGAGCAGTCGAGCACATACACATGGCGCACACCTTCGCGCTGGAAAGCACAGAATTATCTTTATATCTTTTTTGTTATTTTACCTTGATCGCACGATCTGGAAAATGTCACGTCATGTTTAGTTTCACAGGGTGTGCGTGCGACGCACACCTAGCACACCCGAGGTATGCGCCCCTGGTGTATTGCTATTACTGAAAGATGTTCCCGCAGCAGTGAAGCTACAAAAACACTCTTTTTATTGGTTTGCTGATACCTTTCAGAAAATCTTTCAACACGGAACGCTTGAAACAAATTTTTCATGTGACATTCGCGGTTAATTCAGCGTTTTGTTTGTTTTTTTTGGTTGGAAAATATGCGAATGAAAGACCTGTTTTTTGTTCCGCTTTTCCTTAAAGGACACCCTGCTTCGTTTAACTTTTTGTCTGACTGTAAGTCGCATAAAAGATGTTTTCCCGCGGAAAAATGTGGCAATCTGTCTTCGCAATCTTCCTCATCTTCACCTGGGTAACAACAATCACGTGCTTGCCGAATGGTGCCCCCACCCAAGCCTGCACGAGCATGACACCGCATCATATCCAAAGTCCAGCATCCGGAAATGACCATCGCCACAGCACAAACCACAGCACTAAAGTCGAAATGGACCGTGGCCAAAGCACAAACCACAGCACGAACCAAAGCACTGACGTTGAAGTGGACCGTGGCCAAAGCACAAACACAAGCACAAAAGTCGAAATTAAGGCGCAGACAATTTCTCCAAGCTATTCCATAATGACTGATCCCTCAACGTACAAGAACGGTTCTACTGTCCGTGGTGAGTTGTCTTTATTCTTTGAAGTGGGATAATCTGCCGTCTTTGCGACTAAGCTTTCTCTGACCGGGACTTCAAAAAGTCTTCGAAACATCTACCACGGTTTTAGAAAGCAAGCACCGTCGGAGGGGAAGATAATCTTTTGACACGTTTGCGATTGTGATTTTTGAGTTTTGTTGTCATCCATAGCAGCTTGTTTACGATAAAACAGATTTTCACATTGTGGCAAAATGTCATATGTAATAAACTGCAGGCACAGCCGTTTGAAAAAAGGTTGCAGCATACATCTCAACTACCGGCTTTTATAGTCTGCAGCATTGCGTGGTATCCACCTTGTATCAGTTCAGTGGCTCTCGTGCTTTTTAAGCGTCTCTTCCTTATGTTGACGCTAGAATCAGTCATGCGGATAAAAGTGCCACGTGTTGGTGACACTTACTAACTATCCAGCTTCCTTCACATCACTTGTGCTAAAATAATTGCAGAATGTGTAGATTATTAAAACAAACTCGACTGACTAACCCAGGGGTCGGCAACCGTTTGTACTAATTGAGCTTGAGCCATTCTGCTTCATTTTCCAGCAGATATGACCGATGAGGAGCCACGAAGCGTTGATACCGTTTTATGTTTCATGTGACTTCACATGGACACAAGCAAATATGCACCCAACTTAAATCTAATAGTAATCATAATCAAATGCATATTTAAATTCCAATTTTTGTCGAATCCAGAGAGAGAGAGAGAGACACTTCAGAGCAGTTAAAGAGCCGCATACGCCTTCGGAGCCGCAGCTTGCCGACCCCTGGATTAACCACGCGTTTTTCAATATATTGGTGACCCTGGCTTCATTTGAAACTTTGCCACACAGGAGACGCAGTAGCCTCTGAAGGAAGGATATTTCGCCGAGATAAAAACCAAACTGCAAATAGTTCTGAGTGTAGTTTTTTTGCTTGCATTTCTTTGTCACAACTTTTGTCGCTCAACCTTACCACATGCGTATCCATGTTTGACAATGTTTGTAACTTCGCTTTGTCGCTCAACAGTGTCTGAAATGAATAAACTGCAATGGCAAAGGAAAGATTTTATTACTCAACTGCAATATAATAACTCAGTGATTTCAATCGTGCGGTTTACTGTCTTAAGCATTCAAACGTAATAATAGCAAGGTGACATTGCAATAACAATATTACATCACAGCACTTATAGTTAACTACATACCGACCCACCTTACTCACCCAACCAACACACTATAGTAACATTGTATTACCGATTAACTTACTGTAGTGGCGAACAAACCTACTGCAATTCATGAAAATTTCTCGCTGCACTGTTTGGGAAACCCTGACTTTAGTTGCAAGTTCTATTGGAACAATGAAAACACCATCAATGATATGATATTTTGAGTTTCGATTCCAGATTGCGTTATAAACAGGAGCAACGCAACTAGTCATAAGTGTGCTGGAGGGCTTTCATCAGGGAGTTTGAAAGCGTTTGTCCCAAAACGTCCGTCACTGACTCCATTTCTGAGAACGGCTATTCTGAGTTTTTTCCCAAGAAGTGGGTCCAAATCAATATTTTAAAGTGGATCTAAAAGCGTTTTGTAGATAGTGGGCGTGCTAGGTGAAATGTTTTGGAAAGTTGTTCAAAATTTTGTCTTATGGAAAGTGGGTCTGCATCATGCACCGAAGAGTCGCCATGTTTCTGTCAAAGCAAAGATCAAAAAAGGTCATCGATGTTTGGTAATTTTGCTAGAAAATGCCAGACAGCGGTCAGCATTTCACACAATTTTTTACTCCGCAGCTGCGGATACCTAATATTTTTCTGGCTACACACTTGTAGAAATATCATTCTAGGCACAATTCTGCATCTTTTAAAAATCCATACATTCTTGCTCTGATTGTTTACCTTTGCCTTCAAAAAGCCGTTTCCTCGTCCCGAAAGTTCAAAATAACTGCCTTCGTTCACCTGACCTTGACATGTTTGTGGAGCTTCGAAAGAATGTTCTTACCCAGTATGCATTCGCCTGCTGAGGCAATGCTGCTCAATTTTTAGGTCAACTGCAACGTTCTCATGGCGCAACTAGGCTCGTAGCCACGGGGGCATTCGGGGACAGTGCACCTCCAAATTGTTTTCAGCCCCTCCAAATTTTGTTGTAAACAGAATATTTTGTTTTACACATAATAAAAACAAAAATATTGCCTCCTGAAAACGTATTTTTCACCTCCAAACCTTGAAACCTGCTACGGACCTGGGCGCAACTGCACTTGTTTTCCTTACTAGTGTTTATATTTTGCTGCAGTGTGGGTCAAGGACAACAGGAACACATCGACTGCTGGTTACAGGGGCTTGCTCTTGCAGGCGAGGAGTGTTGGCGGAGATACGCCTGTCGGCATGTGGCTTGCGCCCCCGACCCATACAAAACGTGTTCAGTGCTCAGCCGCGAATGATACGATCACACATTCCGAAGCGGAAAACCTCAAGAACGAAAAGACCGTTTACCAGTGGAAGGCAACGGGAAATCACATGAAAATCAGATTTGTGTATGTTTGATACTTTTGCGTTCCTCAAGGCGCTATGCTAAGGCTAACACATTTTCATCACGACGGAGGAGGAGTGCAATCGCTCGTTGCATTGAACGTTCTGGCAAAAAGCGCGTTTCTTGGTATCCAAAGCGCTATTCACATCCCAAAAATTATAAAATACGCCCGTAAAAATCGCGTCCAGAAAGGTGCGCTAATCAGCGCGCTATCGTAGTACCTTGATTACAGCCAGAAAGGAGGAAGAATTTACCTGAAACCATGAAATAGTTTGTGTAGGAGAACCTTGTAGATTTTTTCCGGTTTCCCGGTTGACGATTTAATGTTTTTATTTTTAGTCTAAGTTACATACAACCTATTCAGTCTTCAGATTTACTCAAATAGCAAAGCGATATATTAGCAAAAGATATTGTCTACACGCTTGTATCAAGCACACATAAAATCTTTTGCTTACGTTTGTTTCTACTCATCTTAAGTCTGCCAATTCCCACTTTCATATTGTCGTCAGGGGCGTAGCGAGCGGGGGCAAGGGGGGAACAAATCCCCTGGTGCCGAATCATTTTGGGGTCGCCGAAAACTCCCAACAATGTCACAAGTACTTTCTTCTATACAGTACATTTGCTCCCGAAAGATCTCAGGTTTGAACACGGTGGGGCCAAACTTGCTTCTTGCCCCGGGCGCCATCTACCCTTGTTACGCCCCTGATTGTCTTTCCTTGTTATGTCTGCAAGTTGGAATATCAAACCTTATTGCAAAGAGTAAAACGTGTTTCGCGCCAGATGCAAACACCATGAACAGCTGCATTTGCGAAACAATGATGACAATGATGAAATAATAAACACAGCGAAATAAACGGTGGCTTGAGTGTCATGATTGAATTGCCATGTGTTTGTTTTTTTTCCTGAAGTGCAAAAATTAAAGTACTTTGCGTTAGGGGCTCGATAGGATGTCCAACAACACCCAGAAAAATTGTTTTAGACACTAAAATGTACTAGAAGCAACTACAGCATGCGCATCGTCAGTTTGAGATGATCTGAACCACATTTATTGATTGTCTTTTATCGCATTTTTTTCAGGGCCACCATTGCGACAGACCACAACACCTTCTGGGTCATGCTGAAGTCGGATGTGGTGCAGTACAACGCCGCCAACTTTGTCCTTCCGTCTTGCGTTTCGGTCGCCCTTTGCGCCTTGATTTACGCTCTGTTCTCGGTCTGATCGTCCATATGTAGACTCACATGCACAACACGACCGTTGGTTGCTCGCGCCACCTAAGCTTTTTTTGCGAAAGCGAAACAACACAAGCAGACATGGGCGTCGGAAACAGGTCAGGGGAACCAAGCGGCCTTTGGATTTTTAAATTTGACATTTTTCTATACAATTTTTAGCAAAAAAGGGTTGTTCTCTTAGTTTCAAGTTGGTGAAATGAAATTTCACCACTTTGGCCCTTCCCTGGAAAATCGTTTTAGCTACCCCTGGAAATATTCACTATTGCCCTTTTCCTGGAAAAAAAAATCCTTCCAACGCCTATGCAAGCAGACTTAAAGTGATCCTGAATTTACGGTAGGAATACGATTACTCCGTAGACTCCTTATTTACCGCCCACTGCATCCTGGTCTGAAGTATTATTTGCAAAACAAGAGTTTGGAATGTCAAAATTTGACAACATTGCGATAGACTACTAGTGGAGATCTGTAAATAGCTGTCTTTCGACAAATCTCTCTGATTTGTCCGCAAACATCCCGGCAAATGTAAACACTCATAATTTTTAGCCATGATTTTCACTTTCTCAGTTTTTAATCTAATTTTTTTGCATGCTATGAAAATCAACTCCTTGATTTTATGCATGAGGTTGTTTGGATTACTTGGAAATATTACGTTTTTGTTGTGATTGTGCATTGAGTATTGCATGCTATGATCTGCATAAAGACCAAATATAATTGAATTATATTATCTTCGTTTTTGTGTTATAACGTCTGTGATCTCCGCTGTAATGACTGTGGGAATGTGGGCGGTGGGGCGAGACAGAGAGAAACTTTTAGTTTTATTTTAGCTTTTGCTTGAATTTGCTATTGATCAGAGATATCTAGACAACCCTGATATTGCTGCCAAACATTTGTGTGAGAAATGCTAGTGTATTTTGTGTTTTACGCAACTAACTGCTGTGTGACATAGGGTAAGCGCGTTTAGCACTAAGTGCAACTGTGAAGAGTCAGATTTACAATCTAGAATGCAGATTAACCCGACTTGACGCACACTTCATCAGTTAATGAATCACTGAACCACATCGGCTTACCTGATTAAAGCCTGTCTCTGAGCATTTTGCTGCAGGCTACAGATGCCACTTACATTATGTGATTATACACTTCAGTACAGCTTCTCATCATGTGCAAGTCACAGATCAGATACCAAAGTCAAGTTCCTGTAGCTTTTCACGAAAGGCGTGTTCAGCGTGCACCAGAGATGAGCATTGGACTGGACTTGGATTGGACTGGATCCAGATTATGACGAATTTTGTTGATTTTGGATTGGACCCAGACTGTGAAATGCTTCAAAAATTTAGGATCAGGACCGTATTTGGACTGAGTTAATGGAAACGAATTACGTAGTTTTCGTCAATGAAAGCTGCATTTTGTTAATTTCTTAGACGTGATTTGGACTTAGATTTTAAATTTCTTAACCTTTTTGGACTAAGGTTGGATTTGGACTGAGTTTTGAAAATTCAGGACTGGATCTGGATCGGAAAATATGACAGTTCGCTCATCCCTGGCGTGCACGTCGTGCATCTTCTTCAGCATCTTTTAGGGCTCGCTTAACACAAAGTGAACACATTCTGAAACAAAACGTTTCCAGCAAATATTCTGAAACGATTAACAATAGAATTTCAAGAAAACAGTTTAGCTTACCGCACACACTATCGCATTTCAATTACTACAATCAAGATGTTCGCAGGCTTGCCAATGTGGCACATACATATAACCATCATACTAAACTGTCCTGTATTACAAAGACTGCACAACCGGGTTCCCAGCGACATTTTTGGTAAGGACAGGAAGAACTAAACTCAAATCGGGGAACGTCCCATGACTGAAATGCAAAATGTATAGGCTACTTTCAGTGAATAAAGAATTGTCTGTTTGCACCACGAAAGCTGTGGTATTTCCCAAATTCCAAAAAACTGATTACTGAGTTTTGAGTGCGAACACCGGATTTTGCAACTGAGAAATTCGTGAAAAGAGGTGCTTCAAAATTGCAAAACGCAGAAAGTTGTTAGTGCCTTTTACGAACAAGACAATTGTTAAAAATGACGTTCGATGAGGTTACAAGCAGATTACTGTTGTTTTGTAGCTTTATCGTTCCATCCTCGCACCAGTTGCAAGACGGACATACATTGGCATCCTCGTACAAGCAGAAGGCCAATTTGTCGACCATTATTGTCGGAATATCATACATTGCACGGTTGATCACGTAAACATTGTGCATATTGCAACTATATAACAGCTTGTTACACAGTTTTAAATCTTCTTAAAAATTTAATCGTGTTATGGGTGATTAAAGTTTGTTTTCCGGTTATGAAGAAATGGCTGCGGATGAGTTGGTGATTTTCGACATTCCTCAACCCGCAAATCCCTTAACTCCCCACAACAGAAATTAAATCCAATGCTTTGTTGCTTGTGACCGTTTTGAGCCATAGTTATTAGATAAAATGTCGCGCATATGTTGATTTGTGAAAACACAAATCTTTTCCAATAAAGTTGCTGAAGGTTCGCCTTCTACGCAAGTGATCTGCATTCATTGCTACACTTAGGGAAACGGTGGGGCGTTCAAAAATGCAACTGTTGCAATGCCAGTAGCGAGAATAACGTTAAACTGCGGCGTTGTCAAATTTGTCAAAATGTCGAAAAAGTGGTGCGTTGTGCCAATATACGGAGAATGTTTACAACTAGGTTTAGAGATCGAACATTTTAATATTAATCATTATTGTCTTGCCCACCCATGCTTCAGCAAAAGGTTGTGCGCATACAGTGACACAACAACCTAACTCCAACCTCTTACCTCACTTCTGCACGAGAATACTCAGACCCTGAGAGTTAACTGAAGCAGGTTGCGAAAATATAATTTTTGAATTACGTAAGAACGTCCCGCCAGCATAAATTAAAAAAATAAAACCACTTGTCTAATAATATTAGTATTGTTATTTTGAAGGGCGAGGGACTGCAAAGTCATTAAATCAAGCCCCTCAAAAACACAAACATATAACGCAAACCCATAAGCAAAAGACACGAAAAAGCAACAGTAACGTCAGCATCACCAACATCAGCAGAAACAACCGGTTATTTCAAATGAAACCCGACAACAGACAGTCAAGCAATTCAATACATCTTAAACACACAAAGCAGACCAAGGTGGAGTCAGCGGTAAATATCTGAAAACAGAACATAAATGAGACAAATTGAAGACCTTCATATCGTTAGGTGTTAGATCAGTTGAAACCAACTGCGCCAGTTAGCAAAACCAAAAAGCATATGAAACAAACTAGACACGTGTATACGTAGTACAGTATAACAGAGCGTCATCACATTTTCGCAATCTCCATCAGTACATCTGAATCCACTCATATAAATATCATGGCATCAGTGACGAACAGTATCAACACCAAACCCACGCAAACAAAATGGTGGAGCAACAGGATAATCACCCCAAAACCCATTGTTTAAAACTATGCAATAACAGTACGTAATACTGACAACAGAACCCTACGAAAGTGGACATAGGTCTCGGTAAATAAAGGAAAAGCTGCTTCGGCTTAAATACTTAATACTGAACAGAACAGGAGTGCAGAAGCAAAAATAAATGAAATATTTCCCAGATCATTAGGCATTGAAAAGAGGTAAATTACAAAATCACTTGGTTCAGTAAGCATTTCGTGGGCTGGAGAAAATACTGGGAATGATTTATTTCTGAAATATTTGGAAACTTTATCCAGAGTCTTAGCCCTGTGTATTGTGCAGACCTTCGCGTTACAGATTTTTCAATTGAAGTTGTAATTACATTGCTATTAGTAGCTACTTCAGTAGGATAATAATGCCTTCGCTAATACGAGCAGGAGGTATAACCTGGAAAGCAGGAGGTGAAACCTGGAAATACGAGCAGGAGGTGAAACCTGGAAAAAGAATAAGAGCAGGAGGTGATACCTGGAAAGCAATTGTGAACAATTTTGTGCATAAATTTGTCTGATATCTGAAAACGGGACATAAGTTCGTATTCGTGTTTTTGATTGAAATAATGAAATAAACATTCTTTTACAGTTTCAAAACAACCTGACCTGTCTTGGATCCACGCCCATACCTCACGAATGCGATACTGCATCACGCAAACTTGCAACACTTGAATTTGTTGCAAATTTCTATCCCCCATAGCTAACTAAACTGTCTATAAACCAGTCCGATAGAATAAAGTCTGCCCAGTTAATAGGTAATAGTTGTCGCGCTAAAACGAAAAGTTCATTTTTTGTTCTCGAAATAGCTGATGGTCAAAAGAATGCACTTTAGACAAAATGATGTCCACCAGACGAAAGGTGTATATTCACTTATCCAGGCATAGTTTATGGAAACACAAACATCATTATACGAAAGATTGTATTTGCTCATCATTATACGAAAGATTGTATTTGTATATTAGTTCCATAGTTTATGGAAACACAAACATCATTATACGAAAGATTGTATTTGTCATTCTGTTTGTTTGACATAACAGCCAGTGGCGGCTCGTGGTGAAATTGGCCGGGAGGGCTGCGAGAATTCATCTCTGGTTGAACATATGGGATTATCGCTGTTGAGTTCGTCTTGGCTCCTCAACATGAAACGTCTTGTGATCCTGAAACAACAACGAAAGAAGACTTTGATTAAATAAATTGAAGAAAGTAAACTAGCA
>JGI24158J21664_10005357_pt1 | contig 16767 bp, 9 predicted proteins | sample Ectturendosymbi3_FD_21664 | JGI IMG/M metagenome (IMG submission 21664)
AGTTGGTAGAACGCGGTGACTCGAATTATTTGTTGACAGAAGAATGACTTTCATTCCGTGTTTCGAGCCTGGAGCTGTTTCTGATCAACTTTTAGTAACAGGTGGCTTGGCTGCTTTCGTCGGCCAACCCTCAACTTGTGTAGATTGTTGCTGACGGTATTTCATGAATGAATCGCCGAAGGGTTGAAATTGCAACGAGCCAAGAGGCCACTGCAGCCCATTCCGGACAAACTATAGAAACATTCAATGTCACTGCAAATAACAACTGAAAACTTGTTTTTGTACTTCAAACAAACGCAACAATCATGTTGCGTGTGACGACACAATGCTTGAATTGTTTTGTTTGATTATGATTGTGATTAGCAGCGAAATAATTCAGCTGCCATTTGGCGCCCGGGCCCGGAAACACGTTTGACCCCCTGGGAGAAATATACTGTATTGAAGACAGTACTTGCGATGTTGCTGGGACTTTTCGGCACTCGGGGCATTGTCTCCCCTTGCTCTCCCTCGGTAGGCCCTTGGTCAGTACAGCAAGCACTGTGTAACTCCTGCGTCGCTACATGCTGGTTGGTTGTCAATCAACAACAATGTCGTTTCATGCTGCCGTGTCTTAAACCTGGGTGTGTTTTTGCAGGATCTCCTTGTCACGTGACCCACGGGCGTCATGGCAACATGTCGCGTGCGTCGTCAACTCTGTGACGTTTGTCCGATCCAGCTATGCACTTGTGTTTGTACATAGCTCGATATATTTATTCGCTTAGAGGCGCCCTTTCCTGTCCTATAACAGCGCCCGATGCTTCGGAGGGCGGAGTTCAAAGCATCCAATCAGATGGCTGAGATTTCGTGCCCATCTTAACTCTTAGTCCGTTTTATTCATCTGGATAAGTTCGTTGGAACAACTCTTAGTCCGTTTTATTCATCTGGATAAGTTCGTTGGAACAGTTCTACGTATCTTCGCTCGTTAAAAAGATTTTCCAACTGCAGTTTCTCCGATCTTATGACCCAACTTAGTTTGTCTCCGGAATTCATGTAGGTGTGCCTTAAAATTTCAATGCCCATCCTTCGTTTTTCTGTGCAAGAAGTTTTGTTGCGCTTTTTATCTCAGCAGTGGTGTGTGGCACGCCGTGTGTCAGCAGTGGTGTGTGACACGCCGTGTGTTATCAATAGTTTGTGGCACGCCGTGTGTCAGCAGTGGTGTGTGACACGCCGTGCGTTATCAGTAGTTTGTGGCACGCCGTGTGTCAGCAGTGGTGTGTGACACGCCGTGCGTTATCAGTAGTTTGTGGCACGCCGTGTGTCAGCAAATTTTGTGCATTTTGTTGTGTACAAGGTTTGAGCGGCAGTCATGTGCAGCAGCGCTGTTTGGAAAAACGCACACTATTGTGTTGGGTAAAGATCCTGTCATTTTACAAAACTTTCAAGTTGACAGCAGCAACTGCTGGCACAGTTTTGCTTGCCCAAACTTTGCGACACACTGGTTGATGCTGTACTTGTTGTAAAGTAAAAAATTGTTTGATTCCGGTGCCATTTGTTTTTGCGTCCTTATATTATACTGTCCAAGTGTTTAAACAAGTGCTGTTTGTGTGACGTCACAATGCGTGAGCTGTGCGTGATTTCCTACTTAAACGGCGGCACTGAGCGGCTTGCACTCACATCGTTCTGTGGCGCTTCGGTTGAAAGCGAACTGTGCAGCAGTGGTCCGGAATGTGACCGAGCAATGGTGGAACCTGGTGTTCGTGCATTTGCTGATGAAGGAAGGTGCATTAGTGTTTGGAAAAGGGTCTGACGCAGAGAAACATGTCACCCTACCCCATTGGTTGGTAACTGTGCTCAGGAAGACGACTTGGAAAGGTCTGCTGGAATGGAAAATTTTTATCATCACTTTATTTGAAAATCTCTGCTGGTGGGTTGTGTTTCCGCGCAAGCCACTTCGACTCAGTGCTGGAACCCCGGGCTGCAAAAGGTTGCGGAGCGGAGGAGGAATTGGTCGAACCGCTGCCAAGAAAAAGAGCAAATAATCATTGGTCGATGATGGCAAAAAGCTAAGTTTGCCATTTACACGTTGTTCATAAACATATGACCTCCAACACTGCCTCCCCCCATGTGCTTGCACAGACTTGGTAATGTTGCGATCGGAAATCCCGAGCGGCATGTGCGCAAAGCTTCACACTGTGGCAGCAAGCTACAATAGAGTTCACGCGTCGCAATCTCTCTATTATGACTATTATTGCTTGTTCGCGCCACATATATATGGTGTTGTTCTTCGCGCACATCCCGTTCGTGGTGAAACGCACATTCAACGCAACGCCGACGGAGAGGTTGCAACAGTACTCAGGGGGGTGCCCCTGTTCGAACGGTACAAAGCCTTGTATGTTGCTAAGTAGCCATGCGGTTCACCATGGTAACTGTGTGCGGTGTCCTGGGTTTATGCGCATGAACTTCTCTGCAAAAGTATCCCCCACAGCTCAAGCTAATCAGAATAACTGCTATCCTAACTCAACCGTCCCAGCAGTTTTTATCAGTCTGCATCTTTCAAAACCGGCAGCTTCACTTTTTTGTCATAAAGCAAGGTTCATGTGGAATATCTTCATCTCGATAATCGTTGGGTCACCATTTGCTAAAAGCGAGTGCTTTGTCTTTTTCTGAAATCAATGAAAAGATTTCCACCGCACCAGTCAGTGCAATAGCGAAGCTTGCATTCTGCAGCAGAAAAAATTCGTCAGTGACGTAACAATCCGTGTATTCGCTGCCGTCAGAAATTCCACCATTGTCATTTTTCTGATGTTCACTCGGAAATATCATAAACAGATATTACGAGTCGGTTGCGATGGAGTTGATGAACACAGTGATGCACTCGTTCTAGAATCCTCAATCTGTGTTTCGTGTTAATGTGCAACAATGCAGATTACGTCATACAATGACTTGATTGTTCGCGATTGTTGTAGCAGGAAGGTTCTTCGCAATCACGTCATACGCGTGGCGGATGAAACAGGAGATTCTGAACGAACTTCGTGATTTCTTGGAACATGTTTTCATGCGATTCCGTTGTACAACTATAGCGTACAGTTTGTACGGTGTGTTAATTGGCTGTGTTATTATTACGTGTGTGTGTCGTGCACTAGCGCTTCAGTCTCGCTTCCAGTATCCCGGATGTGGCCGTGACCCCAGACAAGTTGATTTAGAAACAAACCGGACTACCCCGGTCTCAGCTGGACGTGACCACCCGTCCCAACTAACCGACTCCGCTCGATAAGCCTGAACAGAGATCTACTTGTTCAACACGGGTACAGAGTCGGGTGTGGTGATCAGCACTGAGATAAGGTTTTAAAGTTTTTCTGTTTTTGTTGAGCTTGTAAACGACATGGTGATTGCATCGCAATCAAGATGGTTTGTGAGCAACGCCTCAACAAGGTCCACTCGCGGTTGATGCAATGTCCCCATTCGCGAAGGTACGTTTGGATCAGCGCAGAACATCTTATTGCTGGTTTTAAGGGAAAAGGCGCAATGGTTTAGTGTTCCGCTTTAAGCTGGCCATCCGTTTTCTTCACAACCTGTCAACTAGTCATGAGGTGAAACTCCTGCTTGGCTGATTGCACGGATAGTCTGCACTGTGTTGTGCAATGTGGTCAGTCGCTCGTTTCATAACAGGGTTTTATGATGAACACGTCGTCAAGTGTTTCACCAACCTCCTCTTCCCTGTGATGGGTGAAGTTTGTTTTTAGCTTCTTGTTTAGAACCGGAGAATAAAATGAAAATTGTCTTTTTTGTGGCGTTTTGCAAGCATAGCCGCAAAAACTGATTCAGGCCAGATGGTCGTTCCAAAACTAGCAGTGTTTCTCAAACGTTTTTGTTCCATCGCCTCCTTTTCACTCTTGACACATCGTTGTCGTTCCAAGCAGTGGCGTAGCAAGGGAGGGGGCCCGGCCGGCACTTTGTTGATTAAAAATTAATTTTTGAAAGGAGTTTGAAAGTTGTAACTCTTTATTATTTTTAAATAAATTTTTGAAAATTTGAAATTTTTTGTCTTAAGAAGCCCTACACAGTAAGGCTAGACTAGAAAAAACAAGAAATGTGGTTGTGGAGTGGGCAAATTGATAAAATGTAATCTAATGTGCTAAAGTACCTCAGTGTTCTTAAAATCAAGGATTTTTTAACATACTCACTGGGAGGCAATTATTCCCCAGTCCCTACACTTTTTTCTCTTGACAACCTTTTCCAAATCCCAGAAAAAGTCCTTAAACAAACGAAAGAGATGACATCCGCAGACTAGCAAGCATTACTGGTCCGTTACTTCGAGGCCTAGCCTATACTGCCCCTCATCGAAAACTGGGACAGAAAGCCCCGCGTGAAATCACGGTAGTCAAAGCTATTTTAATCCTTTTCCTCCTATCGTTCCATTCTTAGCAACCCCCAACGGCACAATAATTTTTACTGCATCTCTTCACACGTAGGAACTGGCGACGAACATTTTTTGGCACATATGCCATTTTTTAGTGTTCAGTGGGATATTTTCAAGAAGTGCCACAAGATGTAGCCTAGTCCAGTGTGGTCCAACTACAGGCCCGCGGGCCGCATGTGGCCCGAGGAAGCATTCAGCAAAAATCGTCAAATCTGAAATATTTTGAAAGCGTGTGAGTTTATATTTGCCTCACTGAATTGCTTGCGATGGACAAAGTATATATGCGCAAGAACAATGAATAATACATTTTCTGTGTAACATTTTTGTTTTATTTATTTTACAAGGTAGGCCCTCCGCTAACCCTCCACTGTGGCACCTTACTGATAACCTCGTTTTTTCGTTGTCTTGAAGAGTACATCTGGCGGAATGAACTCAGTGCCGCCAAATAAATCTGTGTATCCATCCGCTAAACGCGGCTTCTGAAAGTGGTCCTGTAGTCAAATTAAATGCCCATCCCCACAATTAGGTAATTTTAATTAGAATTAATAAAAATGTGCAATAGGTGTTACAGACTGTAGATAGCTTCTGGAAATTAGTCCGCAAAGATAGATTTCCCAAACTGAAAGATTTCGCACTTAAAATGCATTCGACAGTTTTAGTTTTAAAGCTTGTGAATCCGTTGTTTTATAGCCTAAATCATTTTGTTGGAAGTGGTCCGGAAGTAGCCACATTTTTGTAAAATAGCCCGTATGTCAAAAGTATTTGACCTACTCATTGGATGGTCTTATCAACATTAAATTTTGGCGATTGAAGTGAAGAACTCTGCAAAGGTAACGTTGCTCAGTTTCAATAGAACTGCTGTTTTTCTAGGTGACGTAATGGTGTTGGAAAATGCCGTTGTTGAAGCGAGATGGTACAGTTACGTAGGTAACTTTGAGTTCAGATTGTAGGTTTGAACTGCAAATGGCGTGAATCAGAGCCAGCCGATAGACAATGCGAGTTTTGTAGAAGTCTCCTTTCTTCAACGGTACACGTAACATTAGCAGTTGTAGAAAAAGCCATGTCAGCATGAAAAGCTTACAAAAGGTGTTGCTCTCATTTTGATGAATTTAAGGCATGAACCTTAGTCTGAAACCCTAACTCAGGGCAAACGATATGTTTAGGTATGATAGTGGTGAAGGCTTTTATTTAAAAGGGCGTTTAATCGAAACAGTTGCACAACTTAGCAATGGCTGTACTGAATAAAGCTGTTCAGTCCAATTGCCGTAGAAGGTAAGACGTTGTAATCACTGCTGAACATCAAAAGATAGATATATTTATTTGGTGGTACTGAATTAATTGCGCTAGATGTACTCGCTAAAACAGAAAAAAACGCCGGGGCACCGAAAAAACAGATTATCTAGTCAGATGCCCCGTAATTTACGTGAGATTGATGTTTCCATGGTGAAGGTTGTGTCGACCGCTGGACGTGCTGTCGCAGTCCGATGTATGGGTTGCGGGATTAATCGTGATTCTTATAACTTCCTATAATCGAGTTTCTGTATCGTTTTTTGAAGATGATGTCTGGCAATTCTTTTAGAGAAGAATCTATTTGCTGCCAGATTCTTGGGCCTTTGAATTTGATTGATCTTTTTCCATACTGGGTGACAGAAGTATTGGCCAGAAGTAGAACTTCTAGTTTTATGGGTGTGGACAGAATTAACAGCAGTAAATAGACGGTCAAACGTGTCGGGCATTCTGTTGCTGTGGAAGTTGTGCATAAACTTAGCAATTTCTAGGTGATGTATGTCTTTCAGTTTCAATGAATTTAATTGGCTGTAAAGGGGTGTTACAGTACATGGCATCGGTAAGAGCTCCAGTTGATGGTCTTAGTGAATTTTGAAAAGATCGAATTACCATTTGTTCTTGAGAAGAATGTAGGAAAGGTTTTGATTTCTGTTGAAGTCTAACGCAATCGTAGAAGCAAAGTCGGCACCACAAAGGATATATTTTTGAGGGGCATTAACACATGAAAGGGGCATACTTTCACGCTATTCAGAGAAACGCCCAAATAGGTCACACCAGCGTGGAGCCCCAAAAACTAAGATGGCCTAGGGCCCCACGCTCCCTAAATGCGTACCTGCATGTGACCACTTCAACCAACCGAGTGAAACTAATGGCAAAATAGCTCCAGCAGTGCTTTTTCCTCATGAGGCAAAATAGACACTGCTTATCAACTACCATGGGTTCTGAATAAAGTTATAAAATGCCTACTGTTGAAACACTACTTTGATCTTCAACCATTAATCAAATATCTGGCAATTATTGTAATTTAGTATTAATTTTTGACATCACTCAAAAATTTGACATCATGCGTCAATCTCTTGAGATGGCCTGCTGGCTCTGGATGGCGTTCTGGAGCAACAATGTTGGGAGTCCTACTGAACTTCGTCGCAAAGGGAGCCACACTGTCTTCAGCACGGAGTCGTGACATCTGCTCCTCGCAGTGGGAATGCACGGCATCTCAAATCGAGGCGCCCATCTGTACCCTTTCTCACAACAACTCTTCAGTTCATCGCAAACCTTGCGACATTTTTACTTCAGGCTTCCCACGTATTGAAAGTATTGAAAAAGTATTGAATTTCAAAATCGGTTTTCAAGACCTTGACAAAGTATTCAAATGGCCAAAATATGCATCAAGTATTGCAAAAGTATGGAAATTATAGATGGAAATGAAATTTGAAGTATCTGAGCACAATTTTACTGAAGGCAAAGTAGTTCATTATTTATGCAATGTGCAAAATTGAATTTCATGCTTAAGAATTTCTAAAAATCAAGAGAAGTACTGGCATTGCACTTTTTCAATTTAGTATGAAGAGGTATTGAAAAAGTATGAAAAATGATTTTTGAAAATGTGTGGAAACCTGTTACTCGTTACTGCAATCCTCTCGTTTGATTCATCATAAACCAGACACGTAATAACGCAAACCTTGTATATACATTTCTTTCGGCGTCATTATTGCAAAACGATTGCGTGGTTCGTCCCAAGTAACGCAGCGTGGAACACTAATGTGACAATACAACTTGGAACTGCTTGGGGTGACTTAACTGTAAACACCGGCCGCCTGGTGCCATTTGGTGCCACGGGATGCGATAAGGTATCGGTGCGACCGCTTTTCATACCATGATTTAAGCTTGTTCCCCAGTGGCATCTACAGCTTGTTTTATCAGCTCTATTTGAGAGCGCAGCAAACGAGCTTCCCTTGTTTTTCTTCGCGGACGGGTGGAGAAGGGGCTCTAATTGGGCTGGGGGGCATGACCCCCGGTGACACTAGGGCAGGATTTCTCAAACGGGGTCCTCTGCCCCCCTTCGGGGCCACGGAACGGTTCTCTGGGGCCCACGAGTAGAGCCCTTCACTAGGTAGCTTTGCCGGGATATTGCGTAACTCAAGTGTCACGATATATTAAGTATTGGCCAGTTAAACTTACAAGGGGGCCACGGCTCATGAAAGTTTGAAAAACACTGCACTAGGGATTTTTTCCCACTTGTTCTCTCAATGCTTTTGGGGCTACCGCTGTTGTCTTCAAACTCAACAGCTTCGTCCAATATGCCGAAGACTTCGTCCTCCAACAAAGTTACATCCTCGATGTTGACCACGTTATCAGCCACAATGATGAGGGCAGATTAAGAATTTCAATTACGTTAGTTACGTGAAATTTCCTGAAAGTTAAGAGCGGTAGACTTTAAGAAGTGGGTCAATGCCTACCCGACATATCGAACAAAGACGTACAGTACACGCTGCACAAATTGCGTACAAGTTTAAATGGTGACATGACTTGATTAAAACATTGCGCGGTTGATCATGACGCACTCATACAAACACGAGCACTTGCAAGAGGCTGCAGCCGCTCTGTCAACTGGCCGCTGGGGAGTGCATCAGCACTTCCCCGGAGGATTCTCTTTGTACGTAAGGATTTAGAGTTACATGCGGTCCGAAACGTTCGTAACCAGGTGTTACATTGCCGCTGCATAATCCGGGGGCCCTATTTCCAGGGTTAGGGGGAAAGCCAAACGAGATCCCGAAGCCAGGGCAGATTTTTGTCCTTGAACCACTGGCTCAGTTTCCACGCTAGGAACAACTGTTGTCCTCTTCGCCTGTTGCGACAATGCATTATTAGTTTGCAACCTTTTACGCCATTCGTGCCCCGTTGTTATGATTCACCCCACTTTGATGGAGGAATTGCAAACCCGCGATAGCGCACTTGAATGTTTTTCAAAATTTCAGCTCAAGCTTCTTGGGTTGCGCGAATATATTCCTAAAAGCCACTTTCTCCTGGCGCGTTAAATAATTTTATTGTCGCAATACATAGCGCACTTTACTTATGTTCAGAAAGTTTATCACATGATGACAACCTTCTAGTCAGTTAAGCCACTACAGCAGTGAAAACACTTCACTGCAATCGTCCAAAATAAATGGTGGCATAAAAACCTGCTTCCGCAAAGCGCTCATGATCATAGGTAGAACTACTCGTAAAGAGTGTCCACCAAAACTTTCTTAGCGGCTCTCTACTTACCTCACTGCGGTGTTATCTGAGAATTCTTCATTTAACAGCTTGCGTACCGCACGCACTTGTGCATTCGTGAACACGTAAATGCTTAATTTGACAAGTTTAATAGATTTTCTTCTGGTGGCTTGGCCTTGCATGGAATGCATTTTACATCAATTTACCGTATAACCGCATTACACATATTACATTTCATACCCAGAGTAAAAGACGTATGCTAACTGTTATTCACTGTTGCCTTTACGCTATAGGCCAAGAAGCTTCGTCCTTGGTAGGTCTGCAGTCTAAATGACCCTCGGTCCTGCGCAGCCTCCCACTCCCTCAAGCATTTTATAAATTGATGCACTTGGAAGTCATCGCAGTACTACATTACAATAATCATGATGACGTCATTCATGCATGTGCCTTAGAAGCTTGTGTTTCATCAAACTAAATGTTTTAGCGCCATCAAGCGTATACACTCTACTATGCCACCACGTATATATCTTCGTGTTCTTTCATGTATTTGTGTGTACCTTGTTACTGCGATGCATGTTTAAAGTCTAGCGCCTTGTGTGTGGGAGTGGAGATGTTACATAATGCAATACAAGAAATTATTTTCTTGATAGTATTGGCAGTCTCTTTATCCGAATAAAATAAACTGATACAAGTTAAAGGAACAGAAGCTTTTCTTTGACAGCAAATAACACGGGCGTAACAAGGGGTGCAAGGAGGGCACAATTCCCCGGGCGCCGAATCACTGCGGTGGGCCAGAATGACTGGGGGGCTCCTAAAAGTGCCAAAAATGTCACAAGTACTTTTTTCAATACAGTACATTTGCTTCCGAAAGACCTCAGGTTCGAACATGGGGCGATAAACTTGCTTCTTGCACCGGGCGCCATCTAATCTCGTTACGCCCCTGGCATATAGTCGTATAGTTGTAACACGTCTATCTGCAGTAATGTATAAAACTCAGTAGTTATGATTAGATCAGTGCTTTTAAGATACATTATTCTTCAGCGAAAAGTAAGCAGGCTACATTTGTGAAGAGTCGAATCAATAGCAAGGACTTAGTTCGTGACAAGTACAGATGTATGATCCAATAGATTTGAAGTGACCTGTAAACTAGATCTTACAATGTAGCATGGGCGCAATTTTGTGGGGGACACGGGGGAAGTGTCCCCCCACTTTTTCAGGTTGGCTGGTTATAATATGCCATGTCCCCCACTTTTTCTCTTCAGGTTTTATATTTGGAGAGGTTCCAAAAATTAAAGTGACTTTTGCCACGTTTTTTGTGAAGTGCTTTTCATGTTAGATGTTACACATACCCACGCTGAGGTTGAAACAGAGTTTGGTGTGGTATCACTGGATTCTGTTAGTTTATAAATTTTAGCTTCATTAAAATGATATTTACCATTTTTCAGTGTTCTGGAGACCGCGAGAAATGGTTAACTGCTTCTGTCCGACATTCTACTCAGTGTGATGTACTGTTAGAAAAGTTATTTTCTTGAAACAGTGACAGTTTTGCAGCTGCACATGTGAGAGACTACAGTACAGCATGGATTTGTTTCGCGTAGAAATGTAACTGGTTTTGCTGTAATGTTGGTTGTCACATATTCAGAAAATGACAGCGTAAAATTTAATGATGCTAGTGTACATATGCATACCATATTTTTGTGATTGAAAACCAGGACGCTTCAGAACAACGAGCCTTAGAAGGAAACCAAACAAGTTCCGGTACGAAGTAAATCCTTTCAATAACCTATAATTGCAAAAAGAACACCCTCCTACTAGCCAACTTTGCTGAACTAGCCAATGCGCTAACAATCAACCCATTACTGGAATAGTTACCCACTATTCCAGTAATGGGTTGATTGTTAGAGCCTTGGAGCTACAATGACGTATCAATTACATTTACATCTAATACAACGAAACAAGATCACGTATCACTCTTGAGCAAGTTGGTTAATCAGACTAATCACAGCATGCTAATATTCGTGTAGAGTTATGCTGCCTGACTGAATGCATAACCGGGTCTGTCCCAACAGTTAAAACAGGACGTATGGGAAACCTAAGTATATATAATGTTAGAAAGTTACATTTTCAGGCAAATATGTGCAAAACTTTTGCCGAAGACAAAAAGAAGCACTATTGTGGAGGCTTAGTTTTAGGATGGACAGTTTTCAAAAGCCTGTCTTCAACCATTAGTAAATAGGATTTCAAATCGAAACGTTGGAGAACTATTTATCTAGCTGTATATTGACCTATAGCTCAAAACACAAGGACTTGACCAGGAATCAAAGGTAAAATATAGTGACCAACAGATCCAAAATATATATTTTCGTGACTCTTACGCTTTGAGCTTGTGCTGAATGCATTGATTCGTAAGTCATCTGATTTACTTGAGTTTAACCAAAAACATAACGCAGCAATATTTTCATCCAAGTGCGAAACTTTTGCTTTACAAGCAGGCCCGTAGCCAAGGGGGCATTCGGGGGGAGTGCTCCCCAATTTTTGTGGCCCCAAAATTTTATTGTGCCCAAAAAATTTGTTTTAAACATATAGTAAAAACTAAAATGTTGTCCCAGTAAAAATGTATTTCCCTCCAAAACTTAATACCTGATCACACCTAGTTTTGCTGGACATTCTTTTCGTGCCAATCAAGTGAAACTTGTACATTTTTACCAATTCACCGTTGTGCGTTTGTATTTCTGTTTAATCTCAAATATATTTTCGTGTCGTTATGTAAGTACAACCCTTAGAATTAAACTTTTGACATTAATTTCATCCATTAAAATCTCATGTTCAACCTGAAAAATTGACAGTGAAAAGACTGAGCTAAGTTGCATCACATAAAAAAGTCACAAGACAACAGTTACCAACGATCAGGTATGCAGAAATTACATTGTAGGATAGATGGGTATGATTGCAGGGGTCAACAAGGGGAGATTGAAAGGATGCATCCACAACCTGGTAAGAGGATATCAGTGGAGATTTTGGCAGGGGTGGGGTTGCAGGCATGATGCCCAGTAGCGTTGAAAAGATTTGTAGTTTTTACGAAGAGCGGAAATGTGCAAGAAAAATATTTATCGTCTTTGTAACGTTAAGCAACTTGAAAAAGACTTCAAATCGCGCTGTAAACCACATATCTTATAAAATGCATGAAAACAGATGTATTCTACTATAAGAGTGATATGCACGTACGACCAATGCGATTCAACATTTTGTGTACTCCAACTGACAGCTGTGATAAAACCCAACTGATGTATTAGCGTGATTAGTCTCGCTTTTAAAACACTTCTATAAACAAGATTGGAAATTTGAATTTATAAAACTTTACTTCTGCATCGACCCGATGATTTCATTGATTTCACACTAAACTGTCCCCACACATTTTGTGACAAAATTGCGCCCATGCAATGTAGTAAGAGAACAAAAAGAGATAAAAATCCTCTTCAATGCGCTCTCCACTAGGATGCGCTAATGCGCCTTTTTAAAACCATTTAAGGACCGCAGAAGCCGGTATATCGTCTAAGACTTTTCTAGCCATTACTCGCCAGCCTATAGAGGTAGAGAGCTGTTGAAACCCTTTGAACAAGAAGAAAATCTCAAATCTTCGATGAAAAACATCCAGGCATATTTGTGTTTGAACTTTTTCTGAGTGATGTCATGAGTGGATGGGGGTCAAGAGAGTTTGGGGTTGATATTAGCGGAGGTGAACACGGCAATTGCCTCGGGCCCTCTCTTTTTCAGATATGCCTTAGGGCCTCTCCTTTGAGAGTTTCGCACTTACAGTATGTTTTTCATTGTTTTGTTGAAGAAATTCTGAACCACTCTAGAGAGACATTTAATAAGCTCTGAAGCAAGACATGTGTTTTTAAAACAAAGCAAAAATTATGTGCGAATATGCCAAAGAGGCTCCTCAACAGTCTCTTTTGTAGCCCCTTTCTTAGAGGTGTCCTTGGGCCCCTAAATTCCAATATCCACCCCTGCACGTAGTCTTGCATTAAATGCCTGCGCATGGCCCACAACGACGCCGATCAAATTTTGTCGCTGAATCAAATTTTGCCGCTGAATCGTTGTACTACATTCCTCAAAATACATGTACCTGTCACAATCAAGCGATCTATTTCGTTAAGGCAATATGCCTTGATTAGATCAGAGGCAATCTTTATACATTTGCACAACAATTTACCTCTTTATTTAACAGTTTCATCAGCTCAATTCAGCTCTGTAATGTTTACATATTTTCATTTTTACATGGTTTCATTTTTCTCCCTCGATATGCACTGCTCGTTGCCTTTCAGTAAGAAGCTCTTCCTGTGAGGACGTTTCTGTTTGTTACGTTTCAGTAAGAAGCATTGTTGCGTCGCGTGAAGGAAACTGAGATGCAAATTGTGCAACGGCCAAAAATCTGAGCGAAACACGAACTTAAATAGTTTAAATGTTCGGTATGTTTTGATAAATAAAGCTGTTTATGCCTTTTTTGAACATTTCTTTACCTAAAAACCTAGTTTTTATCTTGATTAATTGCGAAATGCACTTATAAAAGAAAATGCTGAGTAGTTAGGAGTATGTGGTGTAGCTAACAAGCAGCATAAAAAGGAATGTTACATGTGTTATACAGTATAATGACATGCGAACCAAGTAAGCGTGCAATTTAGCTACCTCGAAAGTTCGTTTGTCACTTTTTATTTCGATGTGGTCATGTTGCAAACACGATCTATGTTTGCGAACACGTGTGATCATGCAGCGTTTTCATTAAAGTGTAAGGAACGAGATAGGAATCATCCAGACGAGAAAATAAGCAGTCGCTGAATCGCATAAAATTAACATTCTAGATCTGCAGTGAATGACATGCCCCTGCTTCGACTGCAGTTGAACTGAAGAAGAAAGTGACCAACGCAGCAAGCACACCGGGAATCTAAACAGGAAGGAAACGATTGGTAATCATTGCGTTTGCTGGTTAGGCAACGCTGAGGAGATGGTGCAAGGCAGCCGGGAAGAAGCAGACATGTTATTTTGCAGCACTCCATGCTAGAACTACAACAAATCAGAAACAACGGTTTATTCTATTAAAAAAATGTGCTTTTGGGATTAGTTTAGATCTTGGTGTGATAACAGCAAGGGAGCACACACGTGTGGAGACTGAAGATACGTTGGCTTGCATTTCTTGGACTAGAGAATACCAACTATTTACTGTACAGTATGTTTGTAATTAAGTGTATCTGCTGAATTTTTTTTCGATTCACTTGATGCAAACCTTTTCGACAATGCACGTCCCTCAAAACATATGTTACAATCAGGGATGTAGTGCTAACAAAAAAGCTGAGGGGAACGTGCTAAAAAACTAGCCAATGTGAAACAGCTTCAAACTGATTTCACAGTAAAACTTGAAAAAGGTGTGGGACTACACCCCTGGTTACAATGTTCCACACAGTCAAGTATGTCTGTTTGTGAACATATTTGGGAGTTATAGCAGTTATACACAAAAAATCGACAAAATTCTGCAACCCGCCAAACAGTCCGTAAAAAAGTAATGATAGCAGAATTCACATCATAATGAAAGTTAGTGAGTTTCCCACAGCTCAATTGCTTGTGAGATGCAACTGTTTTCGACTGGATGTTCAGGATGATATACTCGAACTTGGTTCATGCTTTGCTCTGCGTGTGAAGTCAAACTGTTTATGACACGAGTTGAGACAAACGTGGTCTTTTGCAATTTTTAGGACATCCTGTCGAATAGCAGGGCTATTCATTACGTTGCAAGACATTTGTGCTTTTACTTTTCTTTATTCTTCGCCGATAGTATGGAGATGTCAGGAAGAATACAATACTTGACTCCTACAGCTGAGTCGCAGAACCGAACGTTGCAGCAACGTCAGTGGTTCTTATCAGTATTTAATTTTTCGATGCAGCAAGTTTCTTTTTCCTGGAAGAGAACCTAAGAGACAGTTAGGTGCGGTTGTGTATTTCCTGTTATTAAAACGTACTAACAGATCAAAAGTATCGTTGTTGACCATGTTCATTTAATGTTTCAAGCAGAAACGAACCCCAGCGTTTCACAATTCAAAGTCAAAACTATCATTTTAAAACGGAGATCAGAACCAAAGTGTGGAAAAAGTTAATGGGCTACTTTCACGAAAGATCTGCTATTTCCTGTCTGTGAACAACTACTGCTTTCATATTCTAAACTACGCTGAGAAGATACTTCACCGAAATTTCCTCCGCGAGCCAGTTCAGTGATCAACAGATCGGGTTGAAGATATGTTTAGACGCGAACGACAAAAAAATGGTTTGCAGTCATCATTACACAACGGATGTACTGGATTCAAAAAATATTATCACTAAACAACAAAAAACCTCAAGCTACTATACTGTAAATCCTCACTACTCATTATCGACATACTACAAATATGAAGTTTATGCAACGCGTAAACTCTTGCTACTAGCTCGACAGAAAGTTGTCTTACTTAATGCAACATCAAAGCTGTTCTTCCCTTGTGTTGAAAAGATTAAATGAAACTGCAAAATTCAAAGAGAAAGACAGATTCTTACTTTACAGTGATCAAACTGTGGTTTTATTTAATAATAGTTAAGAAAGACGAGTGCACAGTTAGTTAGAATCAAAGTAACATAAAAGCAAGAAAAACACCTTAAACTAGGGCTTCTCAAAGTATAGGTCGAAGTGTAATTTTGGGGTCGCGAAACAAATTTGCTTGAAAATTCAGATATAACAGTTTTTGTAAACTTTACAAGAAATTAAAAGTTGGCCTGCAGTAAACCTAATTCTACTGCGTTTTTAGGGTCAATTCCGCGTTTCATGATGTCAGTTGCTTACTACGATGTCTACATGAGACATCAAATGATCTTTATATCAACCAAGAACAACACCTGATGCGTTTTTCCGTCATTAATGGTTTAACGTACTGACCAATATCAACCTTGTTGCTTTCATTCCAACACGAAAGCATGCTTGTTTTTAAAAATCTAGGTCTAGGCTAGGGGTAGGTTAACTACTTTGAGGGTGCACTAAGTTTTACACTAAAGTTAAAAGCTTCATAACAGTTTCATACGTACTTTGGAGTTTGATTTAGGAAAAGTTGGATCTGCAAACCACACACAATTGAAATCTCAGGAGGCCAAACACCTGCCATCATAAGCCCAGACTGATTTTGCAGAGTTATTAAACGTCAAAAGTTTGCAACTTTAATTTTCAAAACAGAGTTTATCCGATTTTTGACAAGAAATGAATACCCAGTCATTTTGATCTAACCATTCATAAACTGTTAGCCGTATGCACAACATGTTTGTGTGATGCAGCATTCTCAAAATTGATAATCATCAAGTCCAAACACCAATGCTTTATGAAAAATGTTGAAAATGTCTTTCTTGCTGCATTGGTTAATGTATCAACCTACAAAAATTCATGCAAATGAATGATCTGCGTAAAATTCATGAAGTGCATCCATCCCATTAGCTGTGCTCGATAACTTCAATAAACTGTCTTTTATTTATTAATACGAGTATTTTCGCCTTTTCGTTTCCATTAGCTCGTTGTTTTATTACTCTATAGTTGCTTTCGTGGATTGTGCGCATTTCATTTCGCCACAGACAAAAACGCCTCTTGAGATTTGTAATGGGACACATGACATCTAGGTCATCCATAAAGAGGGTCGCATAGAAAAACTGTTTTCAAAATGGGGCCGCAGAACAAAAAATTTTGAGAAGCCCTGCCTTAAGCGAATGATCGACGTTGTGAAGTAATACGACAAGTTTTCACAACCATGCATCTCTGTCTGCATGAATAGTGCGAACATAAAATCAACAGTAAAGAAATAATC
>JGI24158J21664_10005359_pt1 | contig 16762 bp, 8 predicted proteins | sample Ectturendosymbi3_FD_21664 | JGI IMG/M metagenome (IMG submission 21664)
ACCACTATATTCAAAAAGTATTCAAGATAGGCATGAAGTAAAATTTCGATAACCACAAAACAACAAAATGTTCTTGAAAAAATGTCAAGTGATCTGGCAACCTTAGGTGTGAGATGCATAATTGAACAAGCAAAGCTGTCCCGTTTTGCCCGTGTCTTTTTTCGGGGTATGTGGCAATTTTCCTGTGGTTTAGGATTCTACACTCAATGGTCTCTCTCTAGTTTGTCATTTGTTTCTTAGACACACTCGCTGTTGCTTTGCAGTGTTGTTGCAGGGTTTTCGTTGAATTTTTCGTTTTATTGCATTTGGTCTTTTTATTATTTTGCAGATGGCTTTGAGCGCTGCTGCCCCCATCTACCGGGGGTACCTTGTTGATACCGATACCAGGTTTCAGATCATTGCCGGGAGCGTCGACGATCGCACCAGGGAGGAGCGAGGTTTGGAGCCGCTGAAAAAGAACAAGTGAGTCCTTGAAAGTAAACGAAGAACGTCTCGACGCTTGTGTATTACTGTTCTTGCAATCCAAGGGTTAAATGATGAACATATCTGTGATTCTAAAAATTCCTTTACCATGCCTGTTTGCTAAAGAAATTGTAGCTCTAATTCGCTTGCATTGAAACGCTTGTCACGTGATGTGACGTTTCCAGACACGTGATCCGCAAGTCGAGGTACGGTTCGATCGACAGCTATCTTTCCAATTCGTCTGCGTTCTTCAACGACATCAAGCTGGAGATGAACATGGAAGCAAAGAAAATGCTGGACGAAGCTGGTAAGTTTCCACTGCGGAGTGGTTGTGCTTAGCGAAATATCCTAATCATGGAATCATTCAACTCTCGACACCATGCTCCGAAAGCATGTACGCAGACTTAGTACCAGTTGTGTGTGTGTTCCCTTTTTTGCATATTGGTTATTTAATTATCCCATGATCATCAATAGTGGTGGGGGAACGAATTGTACAGTTGTGAGGTCCGAGGTCCCATCTTAGCGTACAACCTGCATCCAGTGGCGTAACTAGAGGTTTGAGCCAGGGGGGGCAAAGTTTAGCTGAAGGGGGCCCAATGGTCACCGATGTGGGCCTACTAGCCAAAATTCAGATGAAAGTTAAGAAATTATGATAAATCTTTGGATGTCGTGGATGTTCATACTCGCTAAAAACGTAAAAAAAGACAACATAAAAATACTAAATATCAAAATGTCAACTAAAGAGGGCCCAGTTTTTACATTTAGCTTGCCAGTGGGGGCGGCTCGCTCTCTTGCCCACTGTCAGTTACGCCACTGCCTGCATCATGGCCGATTTATTGTTTGACGTCATCGGCGATCATTCAACCTTGGAAAGCTGTTTTTGCACGATTTCTGAAAGGATTGAAATGAGAAAAACGCCTGTGCATCCCTGTGATTTTGATACTTTTCTTATTTGGCAGTACCGATAGCTCCAGAACATGCGCGGATATTTACAAACCAAACTTGCGGTAAAAACTTTCCATCTGCATAGAAACGATTGAACCAATTTTCAAGTTTCACCCGTAATTTTTAAAACAAAAAACATTCTGAAAACGTTCTCTTTATATCCGTTAAAAAAACGTCCTTTTGTCCTCACAATTATTGTGTCAACCTGTTGTGCTCGCAATATGTATTTCAAACTATGTAACATTTGAAAGTTTTACTGCGGACACAACCATCCAGAGCTTCCTTACTGAAAGCAGACGCAGTGGCATACCTAAGGTGAGCACAGGGGGACATCGGCCTCCGGGCGTAGCATTTTGGGAGCACGAAATTTACGCAATAATTACAAAATGTCGAATGCCAGCGGCTGCTACCCAGTTGTGAAATCTTATCAAGATCACCAAAATTCGCAAAGGGAGCAGTTATGAACTTTAGTTAATTTTCAAGTTGGGGGTTTGTTTCCATGTGATATGACTCACGGCTGCGCAACAATGCTTTCAAATAGCCATGGTCTGGGTTGCCAGATGATGCCAAATTTGGCAAATATTGCCAAATATTACTGTTTTCCCACAAATTTGTCAACTTTTTTGGCAATATGTTTCATGCCAAAATTTTGCCATTTTGAAAATACCAATTGTCAGCATTGACAAAACAATCCATTTTGGATATTTTATCAGATGCATACCCAAATTTTAGAGAGAAAATACAGCTTAACATTGATCGTTGTGAATTATCAATCTGATCACTTTCCAATATCCTCGAAACAAAGTTATTATTTACAGGTACTGTGCTTTACAGTGGAACTTGAGTTCAATTGTTAAAAATTAAAAACTGATAAGTATGGAAAAAATATGAATTGCAAAAAAACATTAAGCATCGAAAAATCAATATTCCCTATACTCCTATAGCATTGCCATTGTCAATTTTTTTGCAAAAAGTTTGCCATAAACTGGACAAACATTTCCCATTTGTCATGCATCTGGCATCCAAGGCTCAGGTTTGGGTACATTCCGACTTCGCTCTCATATTATAGTTGCGTCACAATGGACTGGAATCCTGTGTTCACAGTGCGTACAGCATGAGTACGCTACTGTGCATACTTTCAGAGCAGCGATGAAACTTACAGCATGTTGATAAGATCAGGGCTGTGGAGCCGGAACTCAAATTTCCGACTCTGGCTCCGGATTCAACATCTAGAAGTTTTTGGCCCCGGCTCCAGAATGATTTGGTCTTCGATGTGGTTCTGAAGACGCAGCTGATAAACGCAAAAGCTTAAGTATACGACAGGCTCATCAAGCCGTTTCGTTGATTTGCACTGAAGTACAGTGTTTGATTAACATGAATTGCGCAGGGGGGGGGGGCATTTTCNCCGTTGCCGCCCCATTCTGGCTACGCGCCTGGTAACACTCTTGACTCANTTGCAAAATATAATTTGTAATTATAATTACAAATAAAGATANCAATTATCTGTGAATGCTTCAGGAAATTTGAATGATGATGCAAAGGTGCTGTGTGTTTTTTCAGGTACTTTTATGTGTTTTCTGCTAAGAGGAAAAGTTTGGCACACGAATGTGCTATCTGGCAGAATCTGAAGCGGGTCCTGGCAGAGTCCCTGTTTCTGGACTTTGCAACCGTGGTTATCGAATGTCGTGTATCACGTTACTTGCGCTGCGTGTGTTGAATGATGGTGGGGCTTAGCTAAGTGTTATATTCAGCAAGACACATCTTATCGTCTAAAAACAGAATTGAAGTGAGGTCTTTAACCCAGAGTCTTTAACCCAGAATAGACAAGCAAATACTTTTGTTTCCGTATCAAAGACAAAAATACCATGCTTTATTCGTTGAAAATAGTTTCAATTCCGAAAGAGTACGATCAAAGGCGCATTTTGAAGCGAATAACCCGAGCGTCGCTGAATTAGATTCGAATGAAGTGTAATGCAGGAAAGCAAAGANTTTAATGGAAATTCTTCACTCCGAACAAGGTTTTTCGCTTCTGGTAATGAAAATGTTACTGCTACCAGAGATAGTTTCCAAATATCAGGGAAATTTTTGTAGCAGAAGAAAGTTACACAGAACGCTGAAAGATTATTTGTTAAAAATACACGTTGAGTGCAGTTGCCTTGATTTGCCAGAGAGATATCAGAAATTTTCCAATCGGCAGCCTTTCTTGTACAACCGTTCAAAGAAGATTGGAATATATTGCTACAAATTTAACTGACCAATTGAAAGAGAAACTTACAAATTTTTCTTTTAACTCCTTGGCACAGGCGCGTAGCTAGGGGAGGGGTCATCAGGGATAGTCCCCCCCAATAAGTCTCACCAACAATTTTCAGACAAATTTTGATGCAAAGCCAAAGAGATAGTCCAGTGCAAATCAGTGACACTGCTTGGGGAAACTATCCCGTACTTCAGCTTTCAACTTAACCTAATCAAACCAGTATGGTTTGGCTTGCCAATTGTTCACGGTTAGTCAAGCGTTGTATATAGTGCAAGTGTTAGGAAATTCATATCATGGCCGACCTTTATATAAGCTCCGTGTGGACGTTTGGTGGTTATGAAATACACACTTATATACAACCGTTTGTAATCACTAATCCCAAGTAAAAATAAAGAGTAGACTAACGCTTTTCGCGGCTGTTTCTGGCCCACCAGCTTGCTGTGTCCCACATAATGGTGATGTAAGCTTCCTTTCAACACCATCGCGAAAATTCCTCTCTGATAACACTGCCGTGCTACAAGCATGTCCCATATTTGTCTGCAGTGTCAGCCGTAGCCTTATATGAATGTTGCAGATTTTGTTTTTGTACAATTTTAAAACTAAATGCATGAATATGGCGTTAATATATGGTACATTTTGTATGCCCTGGAGCTCAGACTTTGGTTTTTAAGAAGCAATCTGGTTTCGATGTCTTCTTTGTTAAGCCGTAGTCACTGTTTAGCCACTATAGTATTCATTCTAGATATTTTATGTGATGATTGAACATATATTGTGACAGTTAAATCTAGAAAAAAAATCAGTCTTGCCAAGTAGCCAGAGTCCGACCTCTACATAGTTTCAAAGTGCTTCAGCTTTCATGTACTGTTAATTGCCACCCTACCTACCGTAAGTTTGAAATCATTTAGCTGCAAAGGGAAGAGCCAGCAGCAAAATATAACAAGCTCAGTGCAAGTAGCGTGCAAAAGTGCTGCCGCAGTCGCATTTCATAGCGTATGACATAAAATCCAAGCATTTCCAAAACGCATTGAGAGACTCCAGCGTTTACATTTATCAGCTGCATACGACAATTTGTCGCTCAATAATTGGACGACAACAGGATTTACATCTTATATGCACGCAAGTTTTATGGAAAGCCTACTTCGGAAGTCCGTGACTTGGCGGAAAGTCGCTACTCGGCTTCGAAGCACAATCCTGATGGTGGCCACAACGATTTCTTGAGCAACTGCAATATTGGCTGTAAAACGTATAGCCTACTGCATATCGTGCACTAATAACATCGGGATTTTCGCAAGTGGTTTTGCAGGAACGTTTTGCAAGCAAAATGGTGACTTTGATCCAAAGTACAACCCTGAAACTTCACTGAAAATGAGCTTTTAAAACTTGGCAATTCATTGAAAGCAGACTTTTTATTTGCCGGCTTAAATCTGAGCAAAAATGTTCAGGAAGAAAACACCACACAAGTGCACGNTTTATGGATAAGGCTTTAGAAACAAGGGGCATTACACATGTAAATGTTTAGACTCGGTTGTTGCTTGTCTCCCCTATTAAAGTTTCTGGCTACGCGTNTGCCTTGGTTGTGGATGAAGCACACATTATAGAAACACGGCACAAGTTTTAGTAGGCTATGTGTAAAAGGGACTGATGGCGGTTTTAATTTAACTGAAGAAATTGGCGTGCAGTCCATAAAGGGTCGAGCAAATGGAAAAATTTCATGCATTGTAACAATTGATTACCTTAATATAAAACCATCAAGTGATTTCAAGAAATTGGTTGGAATATGCCCTAACGCTTCTTCCATACGTGCAAAAATGAATGAAGCTGTGGCTGGCTTTGCTCCAGAAGTATATTGGGAGAAGGATAATCTCTCACCACTGCATCACACACCAGCAGCTTTTCTGCAGCACCTCAGTATTAAAGTACATGGTAAAGGAAAGCTAATTTTTCACCTCCTTAATGCGATAAAAGGGTTGAAGGCAAAGCTGAAACGTTTCAAAAATCACTTATTGTCAGGCATACCACACGTCCCGTTTTAGTTGGGACAGTCCGAGTTTAAAGGCTTTGACCCGGCGTCCCGATCAGTCAACCAAAAAGTCCCGGTTTGGCATTCAATCAGCCAATACGAATAGCATGTGGTCTGATAACAGAAGCAGAATATGAAAGCCTCCATCATCTGTAAAAGTCAATTAATACTGACTTTTCCTCCTGTGATTTTTACGAGAAAATAAAAACGTATTGTCTAAAGAAAAGCATGATTGGGCGAATGTGTAAATTTGCAAATGCTTGAACATTGTTTTGCTTCTTACTAAAAAGTTTTATTTAAGTTTTTCTTGGTGTCTTAACAATAGGAATCCAAAATAGCTACATACTCAAAGAAAAGTATGAACCACAATTGTTTGATAAATCCCGTTGTTCTGAAATGTCCCGGTGTTCAATCACAAAAATATGGTATGCCTACCTTTTGAGAGAGGTAATGGTTACGTTTTCCAACATATTTTCTGCATTATTCACAAGAGAGGCTTTCGGTAGTAGGAATTGAATATGCTGGGCAAATTGATTTTCTCTCTGAGGAATTAAATAACAGAATGTCTTTTTATTGAAGATCCATTTTCAATAGATCCTGAAAAAGCACCACCGCATGTGGAGTAAAACGTTTTTGACGTGAAAGGCTCATTGATATACAAAGAAAGCATGGAAGAAGCAATTTGCAAGACTTCTATAAATGTTTGAAGAAAGATAGATACAAAAATCTCCTTATTTTGGCAAAACAAATGTTCGGCTCAATTCGGAGCACTTCTACATGGGAGCAATCGTTCTCTACGCTGAATTTCAATAAAAACAAACGACGTTCTTCTCTTACTGACAAACATTCTTGTACCACCCCGGACAACTTCCACATACAGTAGGATAATGCGTTTTACACATCACATATCAAATTGGTACACGAAAAGCGGAAGTACTGAATAGCTTTATAATGAAAATCACGGCCAATCCAAACGATATCTACGACATATTGCAAACGTTTCGATAACTCCTGTTATCATCATCAGTGCATTGCAATTGTTCACGGTTAATCAATGAATTTGCAATGCACTGATGATGATAACAGGAGTTATCGAAACGTTTGCAATATGTCGTTGATATCGTTTCCATTGGCCGTGATTTTCATTATAAACATATCAAATTCAATTTGGTATATTGCGTCGAGGCACGTATAGGAGTTCTCGGGGTGGATGGGGTGTTAGAACTGGTTGAACTCACAACGGTTGAGGACCTCTGTGCTACGACACTATTGCTTCAACATAGTGCAGAAAAAGTAAGTTGCGACGTTACTGTTGCTTCCATGTAACTCACAAATCAAAAACTAAGGAAAACGAATACACATAGCATAAAATGAATAGAGGAAAACGCGTTTCATGAGTGCGTGGAATGAATACGACGTGATAATGTGCATAAGGGAGTTTGCTGTTTTAAAAATTAAGTTTTGCATTCAAGAATGTTTGTGAAATTGTAATAATATCGACACGACATTCTTCACACAAAAGTACCAAATTGAAATTTAAAGCTCTTCAAAGTGGTCAGAGGATGAGGAAACTTTTTTTATACACAACTAGTAGGTGTGAAGTTCAAATAGCTTTATTGGCAATAACCGCAAAGAATTCAATATGCATTAGGTGGCAGTTTCTCGGGTGGCGATTGCCCTAGGGGCAGTTGTCCTGGATAGAACAGACCTAAAAAAAGAAATGAGGGTAAGGCACCGAAAAAACAGCCATTCTCAACAGCAGTTAAAGCTCATTTTTAAGTCAGCTTTTAATGAAGTATTCACTTTCATTGCACAACAAACGAAAACATGAGAAAGTGTGGGAATGTGTTCCCACCCCACTACATTCCTGGGTTGGCAGTTGTCCAGGTGGTTGTTGTCCATATATTCTTCTCACATCCTTGTTCGCCAGGCATTCCCAATTTATTCGGTAGGGCCTCCTAGTGCAGCAGTTTTGTGTAGGCAATCTTCATTTTTAAGATTTGCAATTGTTGCGATCGGAAAGCCCGAGCGGCAAGTGCGCAAAGTTACACACACACTGTGGCAGCAAGCAGCATTAGAGGTCACACGCCGCGATCACTCTATTATTGCTTGTTCGTGCCACAAATATGGGTGTTTTTCTTAGCGCACATCCCGTTCGTGGTGAATCACACATTCCACGCAACGCCAACGGAGAGGTTGCAACACAAACCAGGTGGCAGTCAATGGACATTTCTGTTCCTCTTTTGACACGAACGTCCAACACTTATTGGAATACGTCAACTGAAACTATGCAGAAATCAATGAGTGACCGCTGATCCAACGAATCTCTGCACCAAGTGTAGGCTACTTGTAAAGATCTAGCCAATCTCACTGAAAACCATAAATACAATTTATTCAAGAAAAGGTAATGGCTTTGCTTTCTTGGAGAATTTTGCCCGCTTTTGTTCATTGTCGAAACTAAACATCAAATATTTAATATGATACAGTATGCAACGCGTTTGCAGTTTTCACAGACATTTACTTAAGAAAATGCTGTCGTGCCTAGCAACACTTTTGTTTGTCCGCTCACCACTGAAATCTTCATGGTAACATGCTTCTGCTACCATTGCAATACTGAAGGTGCATTTGGGCAGAAAATAGCAAACTTATGATGGAGCTCATTTGCAATAAGTTACTTCTTAAACTTGCAAAAGAGAGCAATGGTTGGGACACTGGCGTCGCAATAACACAGAAGTCGTTGTATGTCAGAGTTGTAACATGCGCCTACGCAATTATAATAAAGGTGTTGATGTTAGCTCTACCTATCAGTGAGTGGTCACTTATTTGAGGAATGTTGCTAAACCTTCGTAGTTCTCATTACTACGGTTTCCAGGAATGTTTGAACTGCACCGAACTGGTTGATTTGATTTACAATTCAGCTCAGGAAAAGAAAAAACGAAATTTAGAAGTTATACCTTGTTTCGCACAAGGCAAATACTTTTTCGGATTACTATTCTGTGCTGGCATGACACGGGCACAGCATTATGCATTCTCAGGAATATCTGTTGGGCACATTTTGTGTGATCANTTTCATTATGAGTTGCTTCATCTCTTTAGAATTTTCTTCATCAGCCTATCAGCATCGTTGTTGCACAGCAAACACTAATACACTATGGNCCAAACAACATCGCTAGTGGCGCGAGCACGTTGTTGTGAACAGCATCCTTGCATTCTGTCGCATCAGTTGCTTCGCCATATTTACGGGCATTCGCGTTTTCTGATCCTTCGGTGATGTCATCCAGGTGTCGACAAGCTGCTCTCCCAGCACATTGCTCATTTGTGGATACGCGATCCGCTGACGCTTTACTCGAAGAGGATCAATCTTGACGACGAAAATGACGCTGACCATTTCGAGGTTGGTAGTTTCCAGCTGAAGCAAAAACAATTAAATTGAGATTTTTCAGTGATGCCCTTGTTGTCGTCGTAGTAGTAATCCACAAACCTCTTCTCTTTGCTAGCGATCATTGAATGTCATTCTGATATTTGGTGCGACTGAAAGCTTAGACACTAAGGGCAGTGTCAACGGTTCTTCTATTGCCAACGTCACGTAAGGTATTGCAAACATTGCATGGATAAGAATAAGTTTCAATTGCTTATCAAATTTTAGAAAAATTCCTTTTGCAGGCCCTGGCAAGTTTCATTATACCAACCTCAGCTTTCGAGCTGCATTTCTACTTTCTTTCAGAACATTCAATCGACCAACTGGCAGCCGATGAGATTCAAACCCCCACCACCAGGGTCTGATATCGGGTGGAGAGTTGAGTTCCGCGTTATGGACGTTCAGCTAACGGACTTCGAAAATGCTGCTTTTGTCGTTTTCATTGTTTTGCTGACAAGGGTCATTCTGACGTACAAGCTGGATTTCCTGATGCCGATTTCTTACGTAAGTCGCATCGAGCGTTTATAGAGATTGCAGCATCGCTCATCTCTATAAATCGCTCTGCGTCCATAGCTAAGGCCGGCCCTTCCACTAGGCCAACTATGCAGCCGCCTAGAGCGCAGCTGTCAGGGGGCGCTCAATCAGTTTTTTGTTCTTGGTTTCCACGTCCCGAATATTTTGGTGTTACGCGTAACGTGGGGGGCATATTGAACCTTGTCTAGGACGCAGAATTGTCTCGGGCCGGCCTTGTCCATAGAGACTGCTTTTAAGCTCAATTTAGCTATCGAGAGTTACCCTACTTCTGTATGTGGCTATCGCTACCTTGATTTGCTTCACAGAACAGTATGCAAATCCAAACAATCAGTTGCCAAACATCTAGAAAGGCAGAAAAGAAGACCACACGCGGTTTGTACCAAACATTTATCGCATTAACCATTGAAGTTCAATCTTCCAGATGCAGCAACTGGCCCGTAAAGTGAATTTGCATCTAATATCCGTGGACGTCTTGTCTGAAGTGACTTGTTGTGCGTCATTATGTAAATACTTGGGGCGTTGGCGCGGTGTTGTTAACCAACCCTTTCGAGACTGTTGGGTTATTTTTATCCCAAGCATTGGTTTCTTCTGTACCCATGCCTAAATATTGCGTTCAAATGACGTTGAGATAAGATGATTCGTTTTTTTGAGCGTTGTTGTTGTTGGTGCTACCGATATATATCCACCTGCCAAATTCCGCTTCATTTGACTGCACATGGCCTGCTACTTTCACTGCAGACTAGATGNTTCAGATTTTTNGCAAAAACAGAGCTATTTTCGTAACGCTTTGGGGCAAAATTGTCAAGCTGTTTCCTATTGTGGCAGTGGAGGTCTTCCTTGCTTGCACTAAAAGCCAGTAAGAGTTATTTGTGCAAGTTTTGTGATAACACTTGCATAACTCACGTGTTTTATTGCAGTTTGGGATATATTTGTCCCTACAGTCTCTGACACTGGGATAAATTTTTCCCAACAGTATAGGTTGCACTACATTATAAAATTATCTTATTTTGATTATGCCCATTAATGTTTCAAGTGAACTACCCAGAAAGATGAAGAAAATAATAAATGCAATAAAATAAAACCTGCAGTTAATTTGAATGACTCTGATGAACATATCAGTCATGAGAACAGTGAATATTACCCAGCATTATCAGATCTTTAGAGTAAAATCAGCTTGGACTCAAATAAAACCTTGCGTGATGCAGAGTTGTAACAAATTGCCTTCTAGGCACTTCTACTGGTCAACAATGAAGTCAACAAATCCATCTGAAATGCAATTGCTAGTTGCGATATTCAACAAATCCATCCGAAATGCAATTGCTAGTTGCGGTTTCAAACTTTTTTTTACAAAGTTTCATTTCAATAACCCCCACAAGCCACAAGGTACTTCAAAATTTTACTATAGAGAAAAAGTTACGGATTGCATCAAAAAACAGTCGTTGAAGCACGATTTCAGTTGACAGACGTTCAAACGATGCACGCGAAAAAGCACGTGTGGGAGAGCACTTGCCAGTGAAAAGAAAACGAATTGTGTCTGGTAACATTTCTAAAAATCGTCTAGTAACATTAGTCGATGTTTGTGCAATTTAGACTGTAGGGATATTTTTGTCCCAGTGGTTAGTGCTGTGTCAGTACTGTTGGGACAATTAGATCCCATTTCCGGTTTACGTATATCAGGCAAAAAAAATGTAAAACAAAAATATATGTCAGATTGTGTTCATAAAAATGAAGCTTTCAACATAAAAACTGGGTTCAAAATCGAAATATTAAAAATCAGTCTCGAAAGGAAGTGTTCCCTTACACAGTGGTGTAGCTAGAGATTTGAGCCAAGGGGAAACATATCTAAATGGGGCCCAATGTGGATGTACCACTAGCCAACACTCAGAAAAAATTGAGAAATAACAGCGAATCCGGATGTGGATGATTATACTAAAACACTAAGTCGTCAGAAAATACTCCGAAAAAAGCAAAAAACGGCAACCTACGGTAAACCAGAAGAATGCTAAATACCGAAGTATAAGCCAAGTGGGGACCCGGTTTATAAAATTATCTTGCCAGGGGGGCAGTTTGCACCTGTTCCCCCGTCAGTTACGCCACTGCTGTTACAAGGATTTGCATATGTCGGCTTGGTCAACAAAACGTTTACGTTTTTTCGACGCAAAATCCTATGTGATGAAATTTTTTCTGTTTTCATCGAAAACCAGGTCGATCGAAATATGAACATCTCACATAAGAACAACGCCGTCGCGACTGAACAATTTTGTTTTCGCCGCAATATCACAGAGGAAATGCCGGCATGCTGCACTCAGCTGGGCGTGAATTCCACTACCAATTGCATACCAACCACCGATTGCTTTGGGGGTAAAATTTGATTCAGAATTTATTTCTATAACTTAGCACAGCGATCTTTGGAATCTTGTTGAATAGGTTTCAAACGCAGTCAACGCCCTTGACAAGCGTTACTCCAAATGTAGCAATTGTTTTCATTGTTTGACAGGATATTGTTCAACTGTGGTTTAAAAACTGATGCTAAAAGCCTTTGCATGCCAGATATTGTCTATATTTAACTGAAGGTGCTCCACGACATATCGAACAGCTTTTTTGTGCTTTCATTTCGAAGGGTGGTACTTTTTCAGGCTTCTCCACTAGTTTTCTTTCAATGTTGATAATTCAGTGATGTAGTTTCAAGACTAGGTCTCAGACTGCAGGCTGCATGTCTCGGTCTCAAGCCTATTATTGCGAGACTTTAAATGTTATACCGATATACAGTAGCTTGCTACAGCTTCAGCAATTCAACCTGTTTGCTTTTTGTCATATTTTCGAAAAGGAAAAGCAAGACAACGTGGCAGAAATGTTAAAATTGTAACAAACTAACACATCAAAAGCGTCAGCAGAAGTTTTCATAAAAACTTCACTAAACATCTAGTGAAGCTGACAAGTTTCCAGATCTCAGTCTCGGCTATCTTGACAGTCTCGGTCTTGAATTTTTAAACAAGACTGGGTTGCGGAGTCGGAGGTTACGGACTCGTCTACATCCCTGGCTGATATGACCTTCCTGACCGTCCTTCAAACACCGCCAGAAACAAATCCGAGCCTTTTCAAAATGCCTTCAAAAGAATGTTTGTCATAAAACTAGTGCTTAGTTTATTTTTCGCGCACCTTGATCCGAGGGAAAAGTTTACTTTCATTCAGCCATCTCCACATCAAGTTTTCGTTTCACTGCTAAGTGAAAGCCGAGCTTCCAGCATTATGAGAAATGTATGCATGTGCACCAGAAGTGTGTGGACTCTGAATTTTTTGAGTCCGGATCCAATCCTGTTTTGCAAATTTTGAGACCGAATCCATTCCTGATCCGGTACCAACATGACACAAGCAAACCGACTCCTGTTTAACTCCTGATAAATATAAGTTAAGCAAACAACCAGTGACGTTTTTCCAGCAAACATAAAATCCAAATTCAATCCTGCTCCTGCTAGAGCAAAGAAAACCTCATTCCTGATCCTGTTGGAGGCAGCAGGTGTCGGATCCAAAAAATCCAAAATCCAGTCCTTGCACAACTCGTGCACACCGTTGCCGTAATGCTACGTTTGATCGAAATGACTGACTTATTCAAGAAATACACCCGGTGTCGCCAAAGTAACTGTCGATCTGTTTGCTCTGAACTTGCACGTGCTGATATAGGAAATTTCCTGACTGAGCATATCTTTGCTGTGCGGCGTGGCACATTTCGCCGCTATCTGTACCTCAAAGCCGTAGCTGTGAGGGGGCAGAGGCCAATGGAAACATCATCTCCTGGGCGCAGCATTTTGGTCGCCAAATTGAGATCGGAATGTTACGTAATAATATATTAAATACCAAATGCCAGCTGATGCTAATATTTACGAATTACAAAATGTCGAGACGAATGCAAGCGGCTGCTACCCATCAGTGGCGTAGCCAGCGCAAAAATTGGGGGCTGCAAAAAATTTGGATGGGCAAAATGTATGATGTTAAACGAATAACACTATTTTGTTTGGAGAAACGCCTTTCAAGGAACAAAATGATTATATTTTCCAAAAATTTGGGGGACCATGGACCCTTTGCCCCCCCTGGCTACGCCTATGCTACCCATTTGCGAAATCGCATCGGAATCACCTAGGTTCGTAAAGCCAGCAGTTGGGAAACTTAGTGACGTTGAAGGCGGGGCATCCGTCTCCATCAATCAACGCCCGAATGTGGTTTGGCACAATGCGTTCAGATAGCCAGGGTTGAGAACTTTCCGATTTCGTTCTCATTCTTTAGTTGCGCCACAACAGGACGGGAATCCAGGCGGTGGTGGGATTCAACTTTTTTAAGAACAGGAATCACTGACAAGTTCTTTCATTATCACAGTGCAAATCATGCTGGTTGGCCCTATATGTGCAAAGGTTGATCTTTGTGCTGCCAGCTGGTGCAGTCTAGCAAGGGAAATTATCGGTTTTAGTTATTTTCCCAAATTTCAGTCTTGTTTTTCACTACATATACGCCCGGTTTCGCCAAAGTAACTGTCGATCTGTTTGCTATGAACTTGCACGTGCAAGTCTTGAATGTACCCCTTCAGATAGGCAAATGTAACACTAGGGGTACACGTACCACAGTTTGGGAACACCTGATCTAGAACAACACCACTAGGTGACATGGTCACAACAGGAAATTTGTACCAATATCAGTGATAAAAGTGAAAAAAGGTTATTCCTTTGCGTCCAAACTATCTGTGTTTTATTTTCAATAAAACCTTTGGAGATTTCTAAACAATTACTCGACTCATGAGCTATTCATTGTGACTCGAGTAGAATCATTCGGTAACAAACGTGGCTCAAGTCCAGCGGCGTAGCCCAGAGGTCCGCAAATAGTGACTCCACTCTGGGTTGCCAAATAATTTAAATGTACATTTCAAATCTTCTGGGTCGATAAATAATATAAATTTACATTTTAAAGCATTGATTCTGTCTAATCCGATTCTCATTAGGCAGAAGAAATGCAATGATTTACTGTTCTGGTTTCATAAAATTTTGTGCAAGAAAATTGCTGTTGTCAGCAGTAAACTTAAAATTGATATTTAAATATAAAGGATTTTCCACAAAATTGAATTCTCACGAAATGTGTGGGTCGCGAGAATTTAGAACTATTTTTAGGGTCGCGACAAAAAATATTTGCGGACGGGGCTAAAATGCTCGATTTTAGGAGAGCAACAGTATTTTGTTTGGGATATACCTCCTCTCACAGCACAAAATAAGNACAATGATAAAAATTTGGGGGATGTGGCCCCTTGAACCCCCTGGCTACGCTTATGCTCGAGTCGAGTCATCACANCATCACTTCTCAACGTTACTCGAGTGGAGTCATTGACTTGACAAAAGTCACGCTATCACTGGTTGCTACAACACGAATGCATTGCCACCATTTGGAATGTCGCAAGACAACAGTTTGAATGTTCAATCGTAATCAAAATTTCAAAGTAGGAACAGCATCACGCGAAACGGTTGGATTCTTAACTCTATGGCAGTTAATGATTTCCAAGATTCAAACGTCCTGAAGTCAATTCGGTTACGTCACAGTCATATGAATTATTTAGGCGTGTCGAGAAACAAGCATAGGTGGGGCCCGAGTCAGCTTTCGACGTACCTTAACTCGCAACACACCCTTCGCATCTATGCTGCCACGAAGGGGCTTGATGGGGACGCCAAAACAGACTGCCTCCGGACGCGGGAACGCTATACTGCTTTACATCTTACATGCGCCTTGTTTCACGAGCAACTGCGCCAGCTTTGTTAAATCATAATGGAATACAATTAAGGGTTTCTCGTCATAGGTACCGGCAGCAACACGTCATGCGCTTCTGCCGGAGGATCAAACAAAGTTCCTGCCTTGTGTCAGCAAATGTCGATCGACACAATCATCAATGGAAAGGTAGGGCGGAGTTTTAGAAAGCTCGTTGCTTGGATTGAGCAGTACGTGCTGCTGTTCTGCTTCAGCAAAGCCACCCTGAGCAGCAGCTTCTATTGTAAATCGCAGCAATTTTCTTGCACGAAAAGTAAACTGCACAGTGTCAAACCCGCGCTTTTCGCAGACCGACGTATTCCAGGGATTCATTCCAATAATTCAAAGGTACTTGGATAGTGTCGATATCGATGTCCAAACAAGGTGCAGAGTTACGAAGTACCTGCATCTTATTGGCAAAAGAGCATCAGGTTTGTCCTCGGTCGAGTGAAATATTCTCCCTCGCAAATGCAGTCGGCTTCGGATTGTGCACCTCGCATTGGTTCATCCAAAGCAGTTCGTGGTATTCAGCCCTAAATGTGGATTCTGCCCAATAGTGTTCGACAGTATGATACTGCATTCGAAGAAAGCCTGATGAGTTTCTGCTTTCGTTAATTTGTGTTATAGCCACAGTGGGCGTGTATAATGCCTTCAGTACACGATATGCTTTGTGTATTTAAGTTATTGGTTGCTTGTCTTTAAAACAATGGTTCTAATCTCTGCGGTCACATCTCATAAAAAAGAAGCTGAGCCCGTAATGGCTGCGCTTTCTTCGCAGGGGAGTACATGACCACGGCGCAATGGATGCGACACTTTGTTACGTCACATCCGGATTATAAGCAAGACTCTGTGGTATCGGATGCGATTGCTTATGATTTGCTGATGAAATGCGACCAGTTAGAAAAAGGAACCTTCAAGTGCCACCAGCTCTTCGGAGCGACGAGTCACCACAGCCTGTTTGTTCCGCTTCAGAGTCTGGATGTGGAAAACGGACTCTCTGACTCTTGAACAGGAATTGTTGTACTTATCCCTAGCAAGCACACATTCATCAAACGACTTACTCATGCGTTTAGGAGACCTGTTTCTGGACAAAACTGGTCATAACCCAGTCACGTAGCCAACACAAAATTGTGGAGGGGGCCAAAATTTTTAATTTTAGGCGATCAACAGTATTTTGTTTGGGATACCGCCTCTCAAAGCACAAACTTATTATATGCTAAAAAATTGGGGGGATTATCGTCCCTGGGCCCCCTATGCTACGACCTGTTGTCTTGTGGCTGAAGTATCATTTTCCTGCGTGAATTTCGGTATGCACGCAGAAGAAAATTCTCTCATCATTCATTACCTATTT
>JGI24158J21664_10005360_pt1 | contig 16760 bp, 10 predicted proteins | sample Ectturendosymbi3_FD_21664 | JGI IMG/M metagenome (IMG submission 21664)
GCGATTCAACGTTTGTCCTCTCTCAGCAATAAATTTTACGACAGAAACCAAATGTTGCAGGCAGACGTGATTTCCAATATTGCTCGCATTGATTGACCTGACTGGCTAGTCCCATACTAATTCTTCACAGTAATTAATCACATCTGTGACTAAGCGTAATCGTGGGAACTATATTTTCCATTGATTGCTCGCGGCTCCTCGGCGCTCAAGACCGTGTTTCCAGTCGCAGGCTCCTTTTCTAATGAGGAAATGCGTATATTTATTCGCATCCGCGCGCATCAGTCTGTAAGTGAAACAATAAACACAAGTTTGTGAAGCAGAAAAACAATGCCAGCGTCTGTCCACTACTTCGCCGTTGTGGTTCTGGCGACGAGCACGACTTGTGGTGCATTTCCGTGACCAGTGTCTATCTTTTTTGTGTTGTGGAACATCATGGTTTAAAAATAAGCTTTAATCACAATGTCAAAGAGAACCTTTCAACCAATATTCCGGCGTTTTTTCCCGGTATATTGGCTGACCAGAGACCGATATCGTTGCCTCCAGTGATAGCGTCAGTTATCTAATCTTCCGCGTTTTTCGATGAGATTCTTGACGTTCTTCTGTTACTGTACTGCTGGTTACTACCGGTAGGTCTATTCTCATCGTTAAGTAGATCTAAGTCTGTCACAACATGTTCTTCGATTTCTGTCCTCTCGCAGAAATATTTCCGCTGGACTTCACTGCCTCTATAAAATAGTAACTTGAATGTTCCTTGATTTAGCGGCAACTTCTTCCTCTCTCATTTTTGCATCTTTTGCTTTTTTACTTGGATAAGCTCTACACTTGTAAAGGTGACGATCCCCCTTTCTTTTCTCCATATTTATTTATTAATAAGCTCAATAGGGCTGCCACATTTTCATCGCAAAGAGGGAGGACAATTTACGACTGTCACTCGCATGAGTGTATTATCTAAACCTTCAAATGATGAATAGGCCTATATGATAAGTTTTAAGCATTGAAGTAGGACGTCCAGTGTAGACGATGTTTCAGTCAAAACACACAAAACAAAATCCTGATTTACTTTTCCTAGTTAGCCCATGAATATTTTGCAGTTTCAGTTTCCTTACATTTCTTAAAAATGCAGAATTGCCTTTGACAATATTATGAAACTGCTCGCATGAAAGATGTTTTAAATTGCACACTAGCTTTAATAGACTAGAAACTGGTTCAACTAGATAGATTTCTCTTTCTTTTAGGTTTGTGGCTGTGGCTCCATCAAGGAAAAATCGTTCCCCATAGTGTAGTGAGACATAACGTTGAAATAAAACTATGCAGTCTTTATCAGTTCGCGGAAGCATTCAGTGGTATTGCAAGTAGCAACATATTTAGCCCATCTTTCATGTTCCATCATTTTACAACAAATTGCATTTGGTTGATGCTCTTTTTGCAAAAACTCACACGAGTTTTAGTATTGGCCAAACAGTTTACTTTATCTTTATTAACAGAAACGTTTCTCTCAAGCAGATCCTACTCAAATGGTTCATCATTTTCCCATTCAGTTGTTTTCATCATTTCCCATTCAATTCAGCAAATAAAGTGGTCCATTCTGCCAGATGTGCAACACAATACTTGTACAATACAGATACATCTGACTTGAATAAATCACAGTCGTGATCCTTGCTTTCTGAGTTTTCTTAGTGCTGCTTCAACTTGGCTTGATATGTACATCCGATTGTCTTTCTTGAATTCTTACCTCCACAGTGGCGAAACACGATACAACCTCAACAATTGATGCTTTTGACCTCTCATTATTTTGAACTTGGTCATTGAAAGCAACGAGAAATGCTTGCAAATGTCTTAATGTGAAAGCATTCCTGCCTTTCCAACCGAAAATTAACTCAACCAAAACATAGTTTAACTCTGCTAGACAACTTGCAGGCCCTTCCGTAAACTGAGCTGCGCCGCGAGCTCGTATCTTGTTACAGTTGAGTAGGGACAGCTTACTGTTTGTAAGTACAGTCATAATCAGTGACGTAAACGACGGGGCACAGAGGGGCGAATTGTCCTTCTGGCAAACTGAATGTGAAAACCGGACCCCCACCCAGCTTATATTTAGTTTTAGTACGCTATTGTTTCGGTTTTCAGTACGTTGTTGCTTTTTGCGTTTTTCGGATTATTTCCGGTGATTTAGGATTTTAGTATAGCCATCCACATCCGGATTCCCTAGGTCAAACCTCTAGTTAAATCACTGATTATTGCTATGTAAAATAAAAAATGCATAAAGGAGGACATGTTGACATTTCCGAATGTCGTCGGAGAATATTTCATTTATCATGAAAAAAGAGGACATGTACTCTGAAAAGAAAGCCTATGGTAGCCCTACTTAACAATGCTACAAATATGCGACCTGTGCAAATCTGAGTAAGGCAGACATAAAATCTACCAGAAAGGAGTATAGAGGCGTAGGCTAATGCGTTCTACGTGGCTTGACTTTGCATTCACTAGATTCACATACCTGACCTACTTTCAGGAAACCAATAAGTTTAATAGTTGTTTCGTCGCATCTTAAAATAATATTCCAGTGAAATACTGCCGTCGACTCATAGCCGACCGATAGTACTGTAAATTAATAGCGTCTACAAACAAACTTTCCTCGCTAAAAATGACTAAGTGGCACGCACATGTCGCACATATGGCTAGACACATGGACATGGTGGGGGCCCATTTTGGTGGGGGCCCTTGGCCCCCGGCGCAGGTTATGGTACAAGTAGCTCTGTAAAATCAGAATAGTTTACATGCGGTGCAGCGCCATCTCCAGGCTGGCACACATGGTTATATTGGTGAGTGAGGTCGTTTTTGATGCTTATAATACTTCCTGATCCTGACGTGGCAGAAAAGTTTGTGGCAAGCTTCCAGAATGTAACTTTTTGCTAAACATCTGCAATTCAACCCTTACCCGATGAAGATAAATTCTGAATAATATAGTGCTTTTGCAGGAATCCGAAAATGAGCAAATATTACTTTAAATAGTTTCATCAATGTCAGAGCTATAAGTTGTAGATAAAAGTTAAAAACATATTGAAAGTCATGGTAAAACTCCCTGTCATTTTTGTTTCACTTTCTTCAAAAATAAAAACAACATGTAATCCTCACTCTTAACTGAAGTAGTAAAATCCTGCAGAACGCCTGGAAATCTAACTCCACAGTAATTGACAATACTGCATTCAATCAGCAGTATATCTTTTGCAGGTGTCATCATTACAGCTTTTTGCTACGTCACAGTGGAACGCCATAGCTTTCTCGGTAAAGTGGTTGGTCCAGTGTTGATGTCCACTGGAGGCATTCTCGTCGTCGTGTGTGCATGCTACTTCGTGGTCGCTTACAGAAAGCTGCACGTGAGTTAATTCATGATATTAAAATCTTCCTCAGTAATTGACAGACTTTTGTTCTTGCTATGTAAATGTACAGTAGTTTGACAACCACGTCCTTAGCAAAACGTTGCTTTTCAAATGCAAAGTGAATCTTTTCGAGATAGGCTACAGTATTTAAGTTTGCTTGAGCTGTGACATGAACGCGAATTTTGTTACCGGTATTAATGAAAAACAAGTAGTTTAATTCGTCACTTTTCACTATCTTTTTATCATCGTGTCGTCATGGTTGGCTGGCTATGTGTCTCCTGAGGCAGCTAGCCTTCATTGGTCACAACTTGCTGTTGGTCACGTGATCAACCTGACAGCCTGGTGGCAAGGAGGCCGCAACGCAACTCATACTCTTGTTTTACAGGGAGAAATGCCGAGCTGCAAAAAATTCTTTTGTCATCTTTAGTAGATTCGAACGATAACCAACAACAACTTGAAGTTGCTGAGTTTTCTATGCTGAAGATCTTTGGGTGTGGAATACATCTGCTGCGATATACAAAGCTAAACCTTTCAAGGGATTTGCTTCAAACAAACCATTCGACATAATTTGCGACCAAAGCTCACTTGTCGTAAAACCAACGTTTCAATTTTCAATAAATTTTTATTATATCGTTGGTTCTGTCATTACTTGTTTAAGACATCTTTGAATTTGCATCCAATTTCATTCCAAAAAAATTACATGCATTTTTTTCGAAAATGGGGATTTACTAAAAGAGGACCAGTTGAACCAAAATGAGAGAGGAACTTTCATTTTAGGTTTTACTATTCAAAACTGCATGACGTTCAGAAGTGATGCTTCCGCAAGGAACACGGGTTTAGTTGGAATTATGAAGGATAAAACTAAAAACAATAAAAAATTCTTTTTTATTTTGCTTTTTTTCTTTGACACTATTTTGTCCTGCGTGACAGTTTATCTTTTTGTTTCTAAAACATGCACAATATTTTTTCATGGGTTTATATTGTTGCATCTACGTTTGCCTCGAAATGGTATTTATTTTTTAAAAACTGCATTGTGCAGGTTTGGGCGCATTTGTTTGCTTCGTTGTAAATTTTGTATAAACATCTTTTCTTGGCAACATAATGAGTTGGAAAAGAACAGGAGACAGCAAAACGTTGTAGATTTATTTGTTGTTAATTTGTGAGATGGTCAAAAGTAACGGGAAGCTGATTTGGATACCAATGTAGATTCATTTTCCCTTAATTGGTGAGATATGGCTAAAAGTAATGGGAATCCGATTCGGACTCCGAATTGGTGATAGAGGTCATTTATCCAGGTTTTATTAAACGGCATCTATTCTTTCCAGGCATTCAAATGTGAGCTATTTTTTAAATAGGCGCATATGAATGACGGTGAGCAACTTCTTCAACTCGGTCGCAATGCAAAAACTCGACTTACTCAGGTTTGGAAGTAGACCACGAGGACTGAATTAACGTATTTAAAAAAGTACAATGCAGGTTCAAGTTTACTAAAGGTCAGGTTTTGATCAGATGCAAGTTTGCTTGTGGAAAGCTGCAAGTCTTAGTGTACTGCAGTGTGAAACGGAACTGACTTGACCCGTGCAAACAGCAGGCGCACAGGCAATAAGTGCTTTCTTTGCACCTTTGTACTTGTTCAACAACGTAAGTCGAAATTTTGAGTAAAGATGAAAATAGTTAAGAAAAACCTTTAAAGCTAGGCCACTAAAACAAAGCTTTGATGAGTTTTTAAAGAGCTAAAGAGATATAACAAAATTATCAGAAAAGCTTATCTAGTATACAACATAAAAAGCAAATTTTCTCGGTAAAATACAATAAAACAATAAATTTCAGTAAAAAGATTTTTATTTCATGCATAAATTTACCAATAGAAAGCACATTGACGAAAACCAAGGTAGTTACTGAAACTATTCATAATAAAATTAATCAAAGAGAAGTAAACAACTTTCAAATTACAAAATGAACAACATTTTGAACCAGTGCCACTTTTATATGGTGTTCCGTGGATGTATGCTCGTCAGCCACAAACAAAACTTTGTAAATGTTGCGAGCATGAAAAAAAACTTGATTAAATTTTAGCAATTAATTAAGAAGCACAACTTTTTTCAAAACAAACAAAACACACAATAGAACGGGGGCATGAGAGTGTTTTCACAACTGGAATATTTNGTAATGAAAATACCTAGCCAGAAAACGCATTTTTTGTTAAAACCTGAGCGTTTTCAAAGTGCCTTTTTACCATTCCCGGGCAGNTATTTTTATCATTCTCGAATCGCTTATGTATTCTTCGCAAACAGTGTAGGAATCAAGCACGAAGAGGTTTTCTTGCATGATTTTTCCACAGTTTGATAAAATAAAATTGCAGAGTTAAAACTCTGTTGCAATTTGATTTCAAGATAAGAAAAAGATGCTTTTGAATTTGCTTTTAATAAAATATTGACAAAAAAACGTTTTTCCTGAACAAATGAGTGGCACAGTTTAAGATCGAAATTGCAGCTAAGTCACTGTGTAAATGAAAGAAAAATTGAAATTGAAATTAACAGGAAATTTAAAAAGTAAGATGTTCTGTGAACCTAACGCGAAACGTGTCTTAATACGAACGGAGCATGAGTTTAAAAGTTGCCAGTAAACAGTATCTATCGAAAGCAATCCTTTCTCAGCAAAGAATCAGACACTAAGATCTCACAGAGTATATATTTTGCCTACTAAATAGGCATCGTCAGCTTTTATTCAAATACAGTAGCATCCTTGTCAGTAAACAGGAGTATAAGATGAGGAAAGGAATTTGACACCAAAATGGTTTTTGAAGTACTAAACGCTGAAGCAAGAACTTTGCAAGTCTACTCTTAGGTAGAAGGAAATTGGTGGACAAAGGTTGATACAAAAAAGACCGATCTCAAAAATCATTTCAAATAATTCCAGTTGATTTTACAATTTGGATAGCCGCTATTGTCAGCATCTATGTTGTATCTTTCGATTACATCGCTTAACAGCATTGTGTTTTTGTCGGCTTTATCGAAACAGCAATAAAAATCACGACAGTTGAAGAATGTTTCTTCACGAAACGTCAATTTTCATCCTCATTCGTTTTCATGGCCGTTTTTCGTCTGGGGATGATCGCAGGGGTGGCAGCCTCAGGAGGACTCGAAATACCTCACGATCAGCGGCAATATCAGATAGTTCTGTTGGTTCGATACCAAGACCGGATCGAGCAAGGTAAGAGATGCAGTCGCTCACCTAATCCATGGACGACCTCTGGGCCGCTTTCCCCTGGCCTTAGTCGGCATGACTTGCCTCGCCAATATTTCTTGGGACATTCTGGACACATGGTCGAACCAACGTAGCTGGTCCGTTACAGTATCTCTCGTTTCTGAGGAGAAGTGTCTCGACATTCATGGCTCGACATTTTGTGAATTTCACAGCTAAACCTGAATCATATTTTTCTCAATTTTACTAAACTCTATCTCTTGCTGCAGATTACGTTTCACATGCAAGGTATGTGCTTACGCAAAAACCATCGTCACATTTCACATTTGTTGCGAAACAAAAGCTGTAAGTTTCTTGCTTTGCACATGCGTATCTTTTTACCTGAATTGAAAAAGTTGATAAAAAGAGCGAAATTACAGAAGCGTATGAAAAGATATCATGGAGGATCAACAGAAGCTCGTAAAACCAGGTTTGCGTTGCAGTAATGACTGTTAAAAGTTGAGTTTCGGAAGGCAGGCATAATTTTAATTGCTTCAAATTTGACTGAAGCATTGAATTTAAAACAGAGTTGGGGAACCTATTAACTATCATGGGTCACATAAATTGTGTATTATCGCTGGCTAGTCACAAAAAATAATTAATTTTATTGCAATTCTACCTTTTTCCTTCTGAGGAAAGTAAGGAGAGAGAACCATGTGAGAAGAGAGAGAGAGACTTCTCTTGAATTTCTGCCTAAGTATCTGCTTATCACGAAGTTTCGTTTTGACGCGATGTTGTGTTCTATCTTGGGTGACAAAAATTATGATGCGGGCCGTATTAAATGTTCACGCAGAACGAATTTGGCCTGGGTTTTGAAACATACTACAGACCCCAATTATATTGAAAAAGTTTGTTTTATTTCATCACAGCTTAAAAATTTGGCCTATTCATCACGGAAGATACAAAGTACTTTCTGGCTTGCTTCTGTCTAAAAATGTATAGTCAAATGAAGTGAATGTAGTCAAATGAAATAAATACCACTTTGTCAGGCAAAAATATGATTTATTTTTCAACCGTTTGCTTTGCATAAACATGTAGTTTTAGGGAAATCTAAATATGCCATGCCTCTACTGTTCAGGTCAGTAGTTGTTTAATCGGGTCTCCAGTAAAAATATAGGGATTCCCAGAAGGAACGCCACGTGGTTTCTTTTAACTTTCAATGCACAAACAGCGACCACCATTGTGACTAATGACGTAACCATCGCCACAACCGTTCTTCATGCACCTCCTTTGCAGGTTGCGGAGACATGGGATCGTCAGGTCAATTGCTAGAAGAGAGCTCCCCGGGGTTAGAAACTTTAAAAACCACTGGTTTAAATCGTGCTGGAGCAAAATTGAAATAGACTTACACGGTTTGCAAAAATCCAGATGAAAAGTTCATGTTCATCATTTTAGAAAAATGGTTAAAAGGCGATGTATTAAAATACCTACCTTTCCATCGGTGATTTATTTCTTGAATGTCTTTTCAGTACATGTCTGAGAGTGAGAAAACACTAAACGTTGACCAAAAGTAAACAATTGTTAAATGTTACATAGAAATACTGAAATATGCACAAACCTAAACATCTAAAAAAACGGAAGATTGTCGTAAAAGAAAAAGCTAATAAATAAGTTGAACTGCACTCTTTTGCATCTGTTACTTACCTGGGGTTATTGCAGTGGAAAATTTTAAATATGTATGTACTTTACCTTGATCAAAAAGGCCAATTTTACGTTGATAAAAATAAATTTTCTTCACTATAGCCTTGGCGAAAAACGTAAGTCAAAAAGATTGGGAGGATATCAAGCTAGCTCTTCTTGTTTCATGGCACAAATACTCTTCCAAACAGGCACAAACAGGCACAAATACTCTTCCAAAGATCTTCAAAATTATTTTTCTTTAAAATATAACCCTGTGGAAGTCTTTGCCTTGCAAGAAAGCAAGAAGCCATGTAAGATGCTAGAGAAATTAACTATAAGTTTGTTGGAATTTTTTGGTATTTAACTGTTTCATTTGGTCACAACGAAACGTTTGCAAAGTGTTGAGGAAGTTCTTGATTTTGAAAGCATCTGGTAAATAAACCAGCCACATAAAATGTCTGTCGTTGCATGTTGGGAAGCCTACAATGCAAAACTTTTCTGGTGAAGCTTCGCGATCACCCAGGCGTGAGCAAATGAACTTTAATAGAAATGACATGTGGTTCGAGGTGAAAACAGTTGACGATAATTGAATCGCGAAACCTACTGCAAGTAGTATAAACTTTTTTGCTGCAAGCAACAGAGCATTGAACGAAATAATGGATATTCGCTTGGAGACTGCCCTGCTCTGGTAACCAGGAAAGCCTGAATATATTGGAATTAATTGCCACAATGATTAAAAATCTTTTGAGACGTTTTATGAACACATGCGCATTTTTCAATAACCCAGCAAACATTCTCAAGCTTATCTGACCCGAAAAAAACGCACTTGCTATACTTCGAAATTTTTTTCAAAAACGAACGCATTTTCACTCCAAAAATGTTGGAGGTACGCATAAGTAAGACACCAAAAGGCAGGAAAAATAAAAAAATCCGCCAGTAGCCTTTATTGGTGTCGGTTGAAGATAAAAATCGTATTCTGCTCGAAGCTTTTGATTCCACACGCAGAAGACGTAATTTTGGTTGAGACATGACATGCGTTATTTTTCGGTATTATTTAGTACTGTTTGTGTCCACAAGGTTCTTATTGCCAAAATTCAAATGTAGTAGTGGAGACCTCAAGCGAAGCTTCTGTTTTCACACTTCAGGCATGCACTGCCATCTTGGAGGTACTCCTTAATGAAAAAATATAAAACCTAGGCATATTTTCATGGGACTGCTCGACAGAATGCTTAGAAGAAAAATCAGCTACTGAAGTAACAAGCTTTAATAAATGTAGTTTTAAAGTCTTTTCAAAATATAGTTCAAAGCTGCATGAATTGCGAATGTTGTCAAAAGACGCTAAAACGGGTTTAAACGATGGCAGCCTTCATCAAATAAGTTAGAATGTGACTGTAGTCACATGTGGAATAATCACTCTGGAAAAGCATTCACGTGTGCTTGAAATGTATCTGTAGCTTAATGTTGGCCTTAAAAACATGTCAAATTTAGCCCTTGTATATAAATTCCGTTTGCTGCAATTCATGACGGACCAAATCGTGTTATGTCTCTTCTTGTGAAAGGAGTTTGTTTTCAATGACTACCAAGTGTCACCGCCAACGCCAAGCGTTCAGGCGTGACGGGAATCATTCTTCTAACTCTCCAGCTGTTCTCCACATGATAGTTTTGTGATGTACAGTCTTGCAACCGAGCACCACCAGCAATGTCACCGTTCAAGCCATCCAGCTTCGCTCGTCCAACCTAGCTCTTAGCAAATATGACGAACGCATGCCTGCTGAAGGGGTTCACGTGACTATTTCGAAATCAAGCAGCTCGCAAAGCGTAAGTTATTCCTTTCATGCAACACCTTGCGTTACATCCTTGAGTTTTAATAGTAAGAAATCGGAGTGTTGGCATAAAATGTATTTTTTATTCCTTAAATCTTTATTAATGTAGTTACATAATAAAAAATGTTTCAAAGTCAGCTTTGATGCTGTAAGCACAGACAGATTTTACTATTCGTGACATTTTTTGCTTCTTTTCATATCTGGACATGCCAACGTATTCCAACGGACAAGTATAATCCTTCCAGTAACATTTTTATCGCAATTTAAGCCAAATGGTCACTTTCGTCACTAAACCTAGTGTTTTAGCTCGTGTTGTGGGTCTCCCGATCTCTGAAATAAATTTCAACTGTTTCTCTTTGCTAGATGACTTGACACACCAAACTTCGAGTCAGGTCTTCTAACATCGTTTTATTCTTTACAATAGCCCTTCGTATGCTAGAGCGTCAGCGAAACAAGACATAAAAACACAAGAAAACTGTCTTATTGCATTTTCTTGTTCTTGTCTTATTGCAATTTCTTTTTTCTTTTTTTTTTGTCTTATTTGCATTTATTTATTTATTTTTATTGCATTTTCTTGTCTTATTGCATTTTCTTGATTTACTTGTTCGCTTTCTTCCTGCATCGCCTCCTGTACCACGAGACCTTATAAGAGGTTTGTAACTGAACGCTCTAACAAAATGCCTTTAGCTATCAGCGGGAGGCGTGCTAGCACCAAAACGCACTGCAAATAAATGGCATGCCAAACCGCAGGCTCATGCATCGAACCTGCCGCAGTTATAGTGATTTTAACGCTTGGTTTTTATCAACATTTTTTCTTCTAAACTAAAAGAGGGCACCAATGGATTCCAAGTTCTTTCGTTCTTCTCGGCCGTCGGAAGTCGATTCTCCAAACTTCGTATTTCCGTTTCAAAGAAAACTTTCCGCCATTGGACCCGAAAGTGAAGTAAGTGAATACAAGTTTATAAAATGGTCGACATTTTCATCGACCATGCAATGGAGCAGGGGTTCCCTACCTGGAGAATATGTATCCCTGGGGGTGCATTTGCCTATCTCAAGAGGTACATTTATTGTAGCTTACAGTAGCAACAAATTAACTTTGGGACATAAAAATGGAGTCTGCCTTTGTAGTTCTAAAAATCTAAAAGTTCTATAAAAAAATTCAGTGGATTTTTGTCATATTACTCAGCCTTTTTGACATAAGAAACGTTGGGGATACATGTTCATCTGTCAAATTGCTGAAGGGTTACATGGTAAGAAAAAGGTTGGGAACCCCTGCAATGGAGTCATTTTCATGAGATGCAATATATAAGGTTGAAGTTCTCTTTTGCAAAGCTTACTACGTATTCACGCTAAGCGCGATGAATCGTTGTTAGTAAGGTGTTGTTGATTCAAAACAAAAACAAGGTACAGTATCTATCAAAATTACGGAATTCTTTCACAGCGCGGTATCAGACACTGGGATGTTTACCACGGTTGCGGAGTCGGAGGTAAAATGTCCGACTCCGACCTTTCCAAAATTTCCGACTCCGACTGCTTAACATAAAATGAATGAAGTTTGACTGTCAACAATTTTGAAGCGACTAGCACCCAATGGAAATCGTGGCACACAGCAAGAATCCTCTGTTTCAACAAAAGTTTCTGAAGAAGTTGAACCGTTTCAGCAGGAATTCTCAGCTGAGGAGTGTGATGTAAAAGTGATCCCATTTGGACTTCCAGAGTCGGAGTCGGACAAAAAAATCCGACTTCGACACCGACTCCGATTCCTAGTTTTCTTAGGAATCCGACTCCACCCAAAAACCTCCGACTCCTTGTGACTCCGACACCCACTCTGCAACCCTGATGTTTACCGAGTGTACCTTTCGCCCACTGAGCTCCGAGTAAGCATCGTCAACTCTGCGAAGTGCACGAAAGTAGAAAATTGAGACCAACAGCTAAGAAAAACCAGTTGAGGAGAATGCAAATTCAGCTTCCCAATTTACATAGGGAAGGAGAAGACCACCTCAGGAACTGCTAAGCAAAGCAAACTATCAAGTTTACACTGACGTAACAAACAAAATGGCAGTGCAATATTTAACAGGATATGCAAGTGGCAATGTACTTGAAAAACTGACCAACGGGCATGCAGTAGGAAAAAGAAAGAGAACTTAAACGTTTTCACATGTGTTTCCTCCGTAGTATTAGCGGCGTCACCTGGGAGGGTAAGATCAGAAACGAGGTCGTATTGCAGCGCACCAGCTGCAGTCCCTTGTTGGCTCATCTCCTAACAAGGAGCTTGTGTTTACTTCGTCACGTTTGCCATTTTTCTGAGTGTTGTTTACCAAAAAATATTCTATATGTTAAATTGATCTCAGGTGCTGGAAGTGTTGTCCGTACCCTCTTTCGTGGGTGTACGGATGGTCGCAATTGGTCACAAACATAATTAGAGGAAGCAAAACCATTCCAAAACCTTCTATCACACACCAAGAAAACGCTAAAGCCGCAGAACACTTGACAACATTGAGCAAAAGCAACAAGTGACTACCCCATGGAGCAAGCGAATCTTCAAGTAGCATGTCTTGCCCGCTGCCAGAGCAGTGTACCCCGTGACTTCAAATCAATAGATTGCAAGGAACACTTACCCGCTCAAAAACTTTGCATGTTGTAAAGAGCGTAAAGACTTGCCCCTCCCTGGAAATTGATCCACGTCACCCTGAGAAGGCGTTCCCCTTGGTTTAGAACCACTGTACTAGAGCGCACGTTCAGGATTTCCAAATACAATACAGGTGGAAACTATGAAGCATTGTAAGTCACAGATCCACACGGACGCCGGTTTGATAACGTTCATGCTGGTTGTTTTAAAAACGTTTTGCTGCAATGTGTGTTTTTGAAAACTTTTTAATGCGTGTTATTTTTAGCTTCATTTAGACAAACAACAACTACTTTGCTTCCCAATTTGCATCAACATACTCAAAGTGTTGCTTTTGTCGACGTTTCTGAAAAATTATGTTTGAGCATTAAAAGATATCAAATTGATTGCATCTCAAAAAAACATAATTTGCCAAATGAAGTGAAGTTGCCATGTTTTTACTGCAGTCATTAATAGACACAATCAACGAAAACGAAGGTACGGAGAAAAATGATCGAAATCCGACGCTGAAACGTATCGAACAACGTCGAAAGCGCTTAAGCCTCATAATAAAGATCGTATTTTCTTCGGTGTTCCTGACAGGTGAGCTTTTGTGTACTCCTCTAAAGCCCATGCATAGAAGTTGATAATTCAAGTAAGCCTTTATTTAGTACAGTACTGGATTTTGTTCGAACGGTGGTCTCACAGAAGCACCAGAAAAATGTTTCCTGCTCTTTATGGAGTAACGTTTAGGCCTCCTAAGGGTAGTGGTCCTGGGAGGACTCGAAATACTTCACATTCAACATCAATCTCAGTTAGTTCTTACGGCTCCACGCCAAGACGGGACCAAGCAAGTTCGGAGACGTTGTCACTCCACCTGGTCGTTGGGCGCCCTCTGAACCCCTTTCCATGGGTTTAGCCAGCAGGACTTGCCTCGCCGATCTTTTGTGGGGCGTTCAGGTCACATTACCGAACCAACGTAACTGAGATGTCTGGATTTGTTGGAGAAGTAGCTCAAGTTTCAGCGATTTACGAATTTCACAGCTGTGCAGCTTGTCGCGAAGTGTCACACCATGAACTCCTCGTAGAAATCCTTGTTTGTCGCTTCTACTTGGGATGGTGATTTTTAGGTCATTGCCCATGATTCACGACCATAGGTGAGGATTAGAACAAAAACCGTTTTAAAAACTGAAAGCCTTGCAGTGTTTGAAAGCTCTCGTTTTGTCACCACAGTGCAACTAAGCTCAAAAAGAGCTGCATTTGCTTTGCTAATCCGTGTATCCATTTTTTTATCGGCCTTGCGCCACTCGTGAATACCACCCTAAGGTACTGGAACTTCTGCCCCTGCTGCAGTTTATTTCCGTTTACCTGGAGCATACATTTCATTGGGTTTGTTGAGAGACATACTACCTCGGTCTTTTTAGTGTTAATGTGCGTTCCGGTTTCGCCGCATGCAGCAGAAAACCGATCAAGTGCGTTTTGAAGGCCTTTTTCAGAAGATTTTAACAGCACCAAATCGTATGCAAAAAGCAAACGGTTGGTCCTGCAGCTCCCAACAGTGAAACTCTCATCGACTCGACTGTGTCTGTTTGTCCCATTCATATAGACGGTATTGTAACAAAGGTACGGTAACAGCACACACCCTTGTCGGAGTCGAACGCGACGGTAAACCGTTGGGGTTTAACTCCCCCGACACGGGCACAAACTTCTGAGCAGTAATAGAGTTACTTGTCGGCCAGCAACGGACGGACGGCAACACCGATAAACTATGTTAGCGGTATCTGATTCCCTTATAGATTTCTTTCTTTTACGGTCTCAATACTGGCTTTGTGTCTTAGGTTGCCTCATCACAGTTGTATGCTTTTCTACACCATTGGACCATTTGGTTCCTGGCCACGTTGCTGGACCACTTCTGACTATTTTCGGGGGATGCGGCGTGATTGGAACAACCTTTTGTTTCGCACCACCAGAAGAAGACGAGGACGTGAGTTGGCGGATGTTTTGCTGCGAGCAACGCGTTTAACATTCCTTAAACACAATTTCTTGAAATGAAGTAGTTGACGACGCATTATTTAAAACTGAAGTGCCCACTGGAAAAATCGAAAACACCTGAAATGACAAACAAGGAAAGAAGAAGTTGCTAATTTTTGAATTCTAGAAAAAAGGCAAACGAAAGTATAGAATCTCTGACATGAAGAGGATCCCGAAAAATTTTCCACGAAGTTCTCGTTTTTCAGGAAATGTTACAAGAACCGAAAAAAAATTTCAGGTGTTTTTGGGCTCTTTGAAACCAGAAACTTATTTGAGCATATCGAAAACTATCGCAATTATTGTGAAATCGTTAGTGTTGTGGAAAGTCACAACCGCACAGGGCTTTAAATCCTGATCTATGGAAGGTGTTTGATGAGCCCTTGAATCTTGGACTAACATCTTATGCTAAATTTTTGAAATACCATTTCAGTTGCAATGTCAATTTGATTAACTTCCACTGAGGATTTTAATCTTAAATCAAGATTGTATTTTCTCATATTTTATATAAATACAGCATCGTTTTTTTGATCGGTATACACCTGAAGCCATGAAACAGTGAAAAATTGCATTGAAAACCTTTATTTGATGAGCCGTGACGTTGGCAGTGCAATGAGGTGAAGACCCAAGCCCAACCGTTACACTCTTCACATCACAGTGCTTCACAAAGAAACTTGACTCTTTCATTTTCGACTCTGCGGTTGTTCCTACGATTGCAAACACAGCAGTCACCGACACGTCAGTCTTGGCACTCTTTTCAGCGTTCATTTTTATCAGGTTTGCTGCAATTCACAAATTTATAGGTATTGTCAAAATTTGCTTGTTTGGACTTGCCAGAAGACAAACACCACTGCATACAAAACACTCAAGTCTCTTTCTATATCATTGTGAGCTTGTACTTATTGTCTATGCCACTTGTAGAAAGTAGCAGCATCTGCTACCTCGGAATACCGTTGATTTCACCTGCACACAACCTAGTCGGTGTAACACCGATTGAACAATACTACAGTAAAATACAACAAGCACTTGGTTATGAAACATAATTTCAGTGAGGAGATTCGATATTGTAAAAAAAGCACAAAAATGACGAGAATAAATTCAAAACGAGAACGTTTTCAAACAATAGTTTATCTGTTGCCACATTATGACAAAACACCTGACCTTGCCGTTTGTTTGAAGCTAACTCAAATGACTTTGTTTTTGCAGGAAACTAGTTATCATCCAAAAAAAGATTTGCTTGGTGCGTTGGACGAATCTGATGCGAAGAAACAGCTTTGGAAAGATTTGCTGAGAAGCTCGGCTGACCGGTTTCTTTCAAACGTTGCTCCTGCGCGTAGTTAAACTTTTCAGCGAAGAAACGACAAACGTCGAAGACCACTCTTTGTTGCTTTTATCAACATAATTAAATGACTTGCACGCAAACAAAACTAAGCTGATCCCGTCCAAAATTAAAAACAAATTATTTTTATTTAGATTTCCCCTAACAATGTCATATTTTGTCATGGNAACCAGCAATTTTTTTTTAAATTTTTATAGCAAATATTGAGCNCTACAGCACATAAGAACTGCGACGCGACCTGAAAGAAATCTTTTTCTACTCCAAGTTTCACTTTAGATGACAGTAGCATGGATATTTATTTGCACGAGTCTTATTTATTGTTAGCAACAACGAAATAAAGAAGCATAAAAATGCTTTCAAATGGAAGATAGAATATTGCTACAGTCTGATTGATATTTGCCTATTGGGTTTACTCTTGCAAAATGCGACAAGTAGCATTTGCAAACGCTTTGTCAAATGAAACATTAAATGAAGTTTTCTTCCTAAAAATAACTCCAACGTGCTAGAATTCATCTACTATTACATTAAATTGACAATTGATGGATGAATCAAGTACAACTAAGCCTCTGTCCTCGTCAGAATTAAAAAACAATTCAACGAAACTTAATAAAAACGCTGATTCGCTGTTTGTTTCAGAGTGAGCAAGTGAGCGGAGTGTTTCAGAGTGAGCAAGTGAGCGGAGTGTTTCAGAGTGAGCAAGTGAGCGGAGTGTTTCAGAGTGAGCA
>JGI24158J21664_10005361_pt1 | contig 16758 bp, 15 predicted proteins | sample Ectturendosymbi3_FD_21664 | JGI IMG/M metagenome (IMG submission 21664)
TCGTTCCATTCAGAATAGCTGATTTTCCCAAGCGCTACGTACAACGAGGCAGCCTCTAGTCGTTGTATGCGCACTGTTCTGTCTCTCGACCAAGTTACCTGACATTGTAGGTTGCCAAGCCGAAGCAAGGCGCCTTTTCGTTTCACAGATTTTCTGGTGCACAAATCTTTATTTACATGAGGCTTTGAGCAGCATCAGCAGCAGAGATCCTTCAACGATGGCGCGGCAGCAGAAAGAACAACAAAACACGAACCGTCGCCGGCACGCTTCGCAGAACGAAGCTTGGTGAAAACGGCGTCATCACAATTATTCATATGAGTACCTGAAGTCGATAGAAAATTATTACAGATGAGTTTAAATCTAGCAAAATTTGCAGAAAAGTTTTGTTTGTGCTTCAACAAATAACTCAGAAACCGTTCATGTTAATTGGCTTGCCGGAATAATGTCAACGTAACATTTTTGGTGTATTAGCCATTAGTCAGCGCTACCACTTGGCAATTAATCTGAGAGATTGACCTATCTGGGCAAAAACAACAAATTAATCCCCTATGGGTTGATTAACGTGTTGCTTGAAACACATTTTTATATGCGTCGAGCTTTGGTGTTGCACCACTCGCTAGGCGTGAGAGCTGACGCGACGGGCAGTTACGACGTGTCGCCAGTGGCGTAGCCGGCCCAGATATTTGAGGGGGGCCAAAATGTTTGATTTTAGGCGAATAACGCTATCTTGTTTGGAAAAACGCTTGTCAAAGCACAAAATGACTATATTTTCTAAAAATTGTGGGGGCATGGTCCCTTTGGCCCACCCCTGGCAACGCCTATACGTGTCGCTTCCACAAGTCATGTTCGCGCAAAACAGTTCGAAAATAAACAACATACGATGAATTCCAGTTCGTCAACTTCGACTGTCGCACGTGGTTATGATTCACGCGGACGCTCAGAACCCTAATTTGGTGCAATGTTGTTAGGTTTGCAGCGCATGACGTAACTTTTTCCTGCAAATCATGCTTGTTTTTAAACAAAATCTGTCGACAACGGTAATGCTCTTGTTCTACAGTCTAAAATAGGCGTCTCCAAACCACGGCGCGCGGGCCAAATCCGGCCCGCAATGCCATTCCATCCGGCCCGGAAGCCATTTCACTTGGACGCAAAGATATTTTGTCAATAATAAAAAATTGTACATTTACGAAGCATTTGTTGATTTGGTAGAATGTAACATACCCATAGCAATCACGTTACGTAAGATGTCCGGCCCTCGAACTGCTGTGTATAGTTGCTTATGTATGTGGCACTCTGACATAAAAGTTTGGAGACCTCTGGCCTAAAATATTCCAGCAAACACGTTGAACGATGCATTAGATTTTACGTGTGGCAAGTCCGGCCTCTGTCTTCAGATATCATGCCTCCATTGTGCTCGAGAAAGGGCATGATCGAAAACGTAAGGAGTGACTTGTTTTTTCCAACACTTGTGAACATGTGCCTTGATGGAGGCATGATATCTGAATTCGCTTTATTTGTCTTGGTCTTGCCCAACCAACATGCAAAAACTCGGGACGGTAGTACTGTTAAAATGACAACACCAGAAAACGGGTTTTGTTTCTTTTCTTCATTTTCTTACTTTGATGAAAGTAGTGTGATCCGTTGGTAAATTCTTCTCTTCACGTAGCAGTTTCATCTGGAAAAAATTGTATAGCTGTGCTAGTGCCATTCATTCCCGCCAGTAATTGTTTTTATATGGTTTTGGCTGTCTGCGGTCCGTGAATTCGATTCAACTTTCCTAATGTAGCATGTACATCATCTGAATCACAAATTGCAAGTTTTTACTCGATTCATGAATAACGTTTCCATGAGCTCCAAAAAGTTCTTCAAAGACCTAAATCGCGTGCTTTCCAGGCCTGTTGCCAGGTTTTAAGATTTGGGGGGAAAAGTACAATTTTAGGGGGACAATATTTCTGTTTTTCTTATATGTTTGAAACAAATTTTTCTGAGCACAACAAAATTTGGAGGGCACAAAAAATTTTGGGAGGCATTGCCCTCGAATATCCCCCACGTGGCTACGGTCCTGGTGCTGTTGATCGCGTGCTGTACGTCGAAAATAAATGATAAAATGAACAAATTAAGGGAACGGTTGCACTACTTTGAAAAGCTAACTATTTTGAAACATTTAATGTGCAATAAATCTTGTTAATGCAGAACAATGCGAAATATTTTTCATTTGCAACATCCAATAAAAGGTGAAGCACGATTTGGTCAAAAGGTTTGTGAAGAGTTTATTGACAGATATATAATTAGTTTTAGTTTAAGAGTTATTGTTTTGGATCTTCTATCGACATCGTGTTGTGCAAGTCGGTCTTTGTCCTCTTTCCACTCAGCCAGGTTAGGCTTCGGTATATGCACTGAGCAACCAGCGTATGGTTTAATCATCTAGTCAAAACCGCTAGAACATATGGCCAATTTCTTTATGGGCAAAAACATGTCTCGGACAAAACGCTACGTCTGACATTCAAATCGAGACAAGCCAGCAGAGCTACAACCAAGGGACCCTAGGAAAATGCCGTTGTTTGATGAACTAGAAATTGTCTATCGAAGATAAATTGAACAGCGGAGAAGAACGACACCTGCTGCTGTCTGAAGTTTCTGTTGTGATAAATAACGATTTTTATTTAGTGCTCTTTCCGCAGACTTTGGAACGTTATGATTGCGGAACTTAGGGCCCAAACTAAATTTTGTTCCTACGTATTGGTTGCCAGATCACTTGTAATCTTTTAAAGGACATTTGGTCGTTTTGTGCTCATTGAAATTTTACTTCATGCCTATGAACACTTTTTAATTATGGTGCACATTTTTCAAACAAATATTGATGAATAACAATGGATACTTTTTTCTATACAACTGATTAAGATGAAACAAATCTACACGTTATTGTGCTCAATTACATTATTTAACCTTGATTCTTGAATATTCAATACAATCAATAAATCAATCAAGGAACTATTTCATAACTGTTCAAGACCTTTCAAGGACGCCGGAAAATACTCAAGGACAACAAAATGTTTTCAAGGATCAAGGACATGACCAGTTTTGATAGTAAATTAAGGGCAGTCCTTGGCGCTCAAGCACGTCTGGCAACCTTATTCTTACCTGATTTTACTCTCTAGCGATAACTTTATCGCAACAATTTTCCAGATGACTGCGTAGACGATTGTATAAGAGCTTCTTACTTTGCCTTTTTTTATTTTGCACAGCTTGTTTTCAGGAAACAGAAAAGAAAATTCCGTAGCTTTCTCTGCTTGCGCAATGAAAACAAATAAATATAGGCTGAGCATTTTCCAACCTGCATTTTCCGACTGGACGGCGTGTATGTTGTTTGGTAAAGTCATTTGACTGAGCAAGCAGGCCACTGTGCCAGAAACGTCTATACATCGTTGAAGATTCTAAGCCACATATACGTAAATAAATGGATGAACAACAAATATTAACAAAAAAAAGGAAACTGCGATTTCGTTCTTTAAATGATAATTTGGTCAATAATCCGCAAGTAGAGCCATGTAAGCAGAAAGACAAAGTTGCAAAGGCTCCATACAAATTGTAACCAACAATTTATTTTATTCAATTTCCATGTTATATATGTCTGAAAAGGATAGTTCATTTTCGCTACTACGTGGTATTGGATTAGGTACTTATTCGCAAGGCAAAAGCGCATTGACATAGGGGTTAGGCAGAAAGCTGAAGAAGCAGCTGCTACTTATAGAAAGTAATGCAAAGCAAATTCGTATACAACAGCCTTGCAGGCTTTCGTAGTCTAGGAACATGAAACGAGGCAATGCGATGAAAGATCTGACGGAAAGATGTCGATGTGTTGGAAGGCTCTTCTGCTTTCCAGCAGCAGTGACACAGTAAAATATCCTTTGAAATCAAAAAAATGCTAAGCCGCTGGTGAAAATGAGACCTGATTTCTTAAAAAATTATATAGCAAACCTTTCGAGTTTAACTTCAAACCACATTTTACACAAAACGCACTCCAGCAAATAAATCGAACGTAGGATTGAGGTATGTATAGCACTTGACGTTTTATACGTATTTTTTCGCAGATGCTGTAAGGTTCAAAACGCACGTCGTCAGTTTTTGGCAGGTAGGCTTTGCTAATTGCTTCACCACCTCCAGCTGGTACCTCCCAGATGACGGCATGCGTGGATTTTCAACCTAGAATGTTATGCGGTTGCTTGCAACCTCAAAATCGAGGTTTGCTTGTGCTCTGAAGCACAAAATAGTCCGAACCTTTTGTTATCCGCGTAACAATTATCTAATCCAAAACATGGTGAAGACCATTGATCTGCGTCGCTTCCGCCATTGTGATGTAATCAGTTGCGGAGAAACAGTCGCTACCAGGCGCACCCCAAGGTTGCTGTTGAGCAGTTGTCTGACCAACACAATCCCCTCGTGAAGGACGATCCTGACGCGGAAAATCATCTGAGGACAACGTCTTACTCTGAAAAGAACATTAATGGTCATCGTAGTCGGTACTACCAATCATCAAAACCATGCCTGCAAATAGAAACCTTGATTTTGTACCATCAGATATGTTTACTTAGTTTCAATATTCCTTAAAAGCCAACTGAAAATATGATCGCAACTCAAGTGAGGTATTGAAATATTTAACAAATTTTTTGGTCACCGAACAAATGACATTTTAATGCAGGGCGGTGGTTAAACAGCGTGTATGGGCTAAAGCTGGGGTCACCAACCTTTCTGACACTGCGAGCTGCTTATTGTGCACCGATTAATGCGAAGGTCTATTAGTTTGATACACACTTCTGAAATAAAAATTTTGCTCCATTTACCTTCAATTATTTTAATATTGATATTCCTTAATGTGAAGATATTGATCATTCTAATGTTATTTTTGGAACAGACGTGCGGGCGACCTACTTGGTCCTTGCGGGCGATCTGGTGCCCGCGGGCACCACGTTGGTCACCCCTGGGCTAGAGCGCCTGTTGAACTTATCGGACTGATTTCTTGTGCAAATATTTATGACATCATATACATACGTCGACGGCGACATCACCTCCGATATCAAATTCTTTCAACATAACAGACCATTTGTAACAGACTAGCTGTTGAATAGGTTTCACGCTGAACAGGTTTCACATATAAGCTGAGTTGGTCTAGCTAGCCTACTACAGGTTGACAACCAATGATTCACCCATGGACGTACCGAGGTTAGACGGCGCCCTGAGCAAGAAACAAGCTTGGCGGCCCCATGTTCGAGCCTAAGGTCTTTTGGGTATAAATTTTCCGTACTAAATAAAGTACTTGCGAAATTGTTAGGACGTTTTGGCACTCCTCGATGATTCGGCGCCCGGGGCATTATTCCCTCTTTCCCTTCCTCGCCACGCCCCTGGATCCACCAGTGAAGCACGTCTGTGATAAGCTCGAAGCAGTTTTGCCTTTAGAATGGAAAAAGCCTTGTGGCAAGAGCAGGGAAGGAGTATTTACAAAAGAGCCATTTCAAAATAGCTTCGAACTCATTTTAAAGCAAAACATGGAAAAGGTGTGGGGACCCCTTCCCACACGTTCCCGCCCCACTACACCCCTAGGTAAGAGACGTAATGTAACATTAGCCCTCATGGCACCCATGCACAATGTTGAAGTGGCCTTTGGTCGAGGATACGCCAAGAAAACGTCCATCTATTGCCATCATCTGACAATCTTAAAATTTATGACCTTCAAATGTCTATAAGGAGTTGACACATCATTGAAAAGATTGACCATTCAAATTAACTTTGTATGTTTTAATGACGCAGCTTTCAGCGTCGCTCTGTAGATGGACACCACGGGAAACATTAATACCACTGTGATAACCTGGAATACATTCACACGCAAAATCGAGTCTATATACATCTAGAACGCAACTAAATGTAGACATCTCAAAGAAGACAAAGCACCAGCACAGTTCATTAGCTGCAATAGCGTAGGCTACTGCAATACCCAGTAATAATGTTTACTGCACTCAACAAAAATACTGGCAGCTCGACATTTAGGGGTGCAGCATGAGCTCAGCACAATAATGTCCATGGGCTTTACAAGGGCGAGGTTGATAACAAGGCGTGTCTTCGAGCACACAGTAACACATTTCCAAAGCCGCCTTGGTGCAATTTGTCTTCTAGCCAATGATCAAGCTGAAACACTCCGCAAGTTTTTAACATAAGCAACACAACTGCCGTTATACCTCGTACATTTCGCTGCCTTTGAGTTCATCGCATGTGTTCGAATTTGGTTTTGCTTCAACAGCATATTTTTGCATTTACGCACTTAAACATACAAAAAACTTACCACAAGGTTTTCTCCATTGGCCAACTCAAGCTCCCAGGATACGGTTGACGGCGTGTTTCTGGACTGAGACGCTGAGTCTTTGCTCCCCATTTCCAAAGCCTGGTCGACAGTGACATATCCAGCTTTTCCTTGCAGAAGAGCTTCGGACATGCTGCAGTTATTACTTTCTAATTCGGGAGAAACATTCCTGGCCCGGTCGCCCGCAGAATCGACTGCACTGGCACTTCGACGAGAATCCGTGTAAAGAACGTCTACAGAATCGGCAGACCGGACGCTGCCAGACCTATCGAGAGTGCAGAGCTGTTCAGAGTTGGCATCATTGCAACTGGTATGGTGGGGTTTAAAGGCTGGTAGAGCAACATAATCTGCGGCTAAGACTTCTCCCACGTACTCGTTGACCATCGAATCAGGCCTAATTGGGTCAGACGATGTATCTTGCAGCCAAAACTCGGCTTCACATGCAGACACATGAGGTTGCTCGGCGGAACAATGGCGTATCTTCTCAATCTGCAAAAATAATATTTTGTGCACTTTCAATGTGACGTGCTCCACTTTTCTTTAAAGTTGGTAAGGATAACTTTCGAAAGAGGTAATATCAACCAAAACAAGAATTTCTATCTCTTCCTTGCACAAAAACCCTTTGTTAGGCGTAGCTGTTCTGTTTTCTGAATAAAAGTTGCGACAATTTCGAAAGACATTGGCTCTTGCGTTAAAAGCCCATGCTGTTAACATCTTATTTAAAACGTTTGACAACGTTGGCCGAAGACATTGCTTGCGAGATGAAACTATTTGCAATCGCCTTGTTACGTTGTAATAGTGCATTTCAACGGGTTTTAGACTTCGTTCTTGGATTTTGATTGCAATACGCTCAATCATCAGTCATAGTTTTACCTCATCGTCTTGGTCTTGAACGCAAGGTAGAAAGAAACGTAGGTTGGCTGAAAAGGAAATCAGACCCACTTCACTGTCTGCATCGCTGCTACTACCTGCTTCGTCTGGTACCAGTTTTGTGTAAGTCACACAAGTTCCGTCGCTTTCTAAGCCATTTTCGCTGAAGCAATAATCTTCTGAAATTTGATTGTGATGCAAAGGGCCATCAGTGCAGTACCTAAAGAATAAAGCAGCACGTTAAGGATCTATTTTTCATCAGTAAAGCAAATCCGAGGATGAGATCCCCAGCACGGCAGTTGACGTCATTCAAACCGTTACTTCTTCAAGCAACTTGCGGCTTGTCAACATCCAATGTCATTGGCAAACATCTTGCCTTCAGTCTTGTGTTTCTGATGGCAACAGACTAAAGTTTTGAATGTCACTTTAACAAGTTTCACACTTCGTTCATCCTGCGAAATCATGGGCGTTTTTTACGGTGGATCGGGGAATTTTATTCCACAGAAATTTTTATTTCCGAACTCGCCTTTCCTATCAAATGTTAATTTTGTGAGTGCGTACTACGTGTCTTTCATAAATTCACCACTGTGACCATTAATGACCAATGAGGTTATGATAGAACGATAACTCCACAGCGGTGCGAAACTGCAAATATTAATTCGGACAGTTTTCAAATTCAAGAGGTGGTTTTTGCTTTTTGTTGTTGCAACCGCACAAACCGTAACATGTTTCAACATTTCGCTATTTAAAGAAGCTCAAAACGGGCGTTACCTCACGTAAGGCAGGCTGCTGCCTGTAGCAACTGAGGTATCCAGTCCAGCGTTCCTGCTGCAGCATGGTCCATTTCCTCGTTCCGAGGCACAAGGCAAAAAGCTTGCAGCGTGTAACGAAGGAGTTCCAGGCATTTCTGCTCCTGTATCCTCCGAGATGCAGGGCGACACCGGTGTCAGTACACTGTATGGGTTGTGTCTGGAATCACCAGTGCGCGACGAATCGCGTAGATTCAATAGCACCGGACGGTGCGTCGGGGATGTCCCGGTGCGACGACTACTCATCAAGCTTGCAAGCCCAGAGTCTGCGTTGGTGGAAACAGCTCGAACAAAGCGGTGACTAGAGGACAAACTTCCTGCACAGCGTGGAAAAAAATTAGAAAACAAAAATGCGTTTATCTGCTGCGGCAAAGACACTAAAATAAGCGAAGTTAGACAAAAACGTTGTTTCATAAAACTCCAATAAACAAATATAGATTTTTAGTGAGTCAGAAACAGGAAACCTTGGTTTTGAATTTTCTCTAGCCAAATTCTTCCGATTTAGCGCCCATTCAAAGCTTTGTTAGGAGTTAAGCTGAGAAACATTAATCCCCGGCGGTCAATATTAAAATGTTTCACTAATCTCTGAGTAGCCTACAATCAACACAATTCCATGGCGTTGCAGAGGAATGGTGGCGCAGAAGTATACGACTTCAAAAAAGCGTGGTCCACGTGATAGTCCCAGGAGCAAGATTCATTAAACCCGAAATGAGCGGAGGAAAGATATGCACTGTGGATCATCAGTGGCACCGCAAAAAATACGTTTTTATAGTTTTTTTTTGTTGACAAAATATCTTCGTATTGAAAAGGAAACGCAATTCTAGCCAAAATTTAATTTTTAATATTTGTTTGGAATAAAAATTTTTTTTTGAAAAAAATATTTTTTCAACTCGCGGCGTGGCTCATCAGTGTCACCATGTCAGTGTATCTCTTTGCAACTGCAATGCATTGCGTACTTCCACGGAATGAAGCGCATGGTTTTTCAAAATAGCTTGACTGAAAATTTATTTAGACATCTTGATATTGCCCAGAAAGAGTAGCTGCGCGCATGGTATTGCTATTTGAGTCTCATGAATAAATTGCAAAAGTTAAAGCGGAAAAACTTGCTCAATAGCAGCATCTATGTCCTGAAGATGCATGGGAACGTTACTTCAGTCTAACAAACAACTCGAATAGGTTCAACGAGAACCACTGGCTTTGAGACACTGACGAGCCCTTGCGAGGTTTGGGAAAGCAATTATTAATGCGATGCAATCGAGGTAGACTGATCATTCTAATCACTACTGGACGTTCAGGTATCTGCTGAACACGATTCTGATGTTAGAATAAACCCGGCAGGCACAAGGTTATCATCCTGATCGACGCATGCAAACAGTAACATAACTGAAAAACCGGTGCGCTGCTGTCTGCTCATAGGCGTAGCCAGTGGGGGGCCAAAGGGGCCATGTCCCCCCGAAATGTTTGGAAAATATTTTGTGCTTTGAGGGGCGCTTTTCCAAACAAAATAGCGTTATTCGCCTAAAATCATACACTTTGGTCCCCCCAAAATTCTTTGGCCCCCCCCCAAATTTTTGGGCTGGCTACCCCACTAAGTCTGCTCATAGCAATATGTTGTATAACTCAGATGCTAAATATTTTTATCAGCAAATGAGCCCGATAAACACTGTTCATTTTCTCTTGCAGGGCAGAGAGTAGATCTCCAGCAAATCGAAGGCGTAACTCAAAAGATACTTGTCTGCTTTGAAGCAAGTTAGTGCTGTGTGGTGCTCAACGCTGATCGGCAGAACTTCGTACACGTATACGTTAGGGTCAGGTTTTAACTTAAAGGTGCGACTTCATCTTTCGCGCTTATCCATGCTCACCAGCACTAAATGCACAACGTACCCATGACGCAATTGTTAATTCAAAGTGCACCATCACGCAGAATGGTATTGAGATCTCTATCGCTGCTCTATTCAAAAACTCCGCTCACTTTAACACTCTTAGTTGAGTTGATTTCTCTCTTACGGTCTTTCAGGTAAAGTTCTGGCTGACTGCGTTGTTCTCAAAAAACTACTAAACGTGGGGGTAAATTTGTATTTGATCCTGTGCTTACATGCTTACGCTTCTTTGATTAATAATCTTTCGTGGACTGGTTAACACAATCGTCTCCGCATCTTCGCGAACCACCCTTGCAAGTTTGCAATTTCTGGAAACAGACCAGGAGTAGAAGGTTCACAAAACCAAAGGGGTGCGGGGCAATATGGGTAGCATCTCATGTAGACAGGGTTAAATGCAGGCCAACCGTTGTGTAGCAGTCTTTGGAAGTGACGCTGTCAAGCCAAAATTTGCACAAACGATAACAAAGGGGAAATACACCAAACAGATAAAGGTTGCAGGCCATGCAACCTTGCAATGCATGGTGATGCATTCTAACTTTTTCTGTGGTGTTAAATATTAGGTAGCTTTGCGTGAACGTTTTGCAGGTGATGGTGGACGAAGGAGTGCTGATACGTGCAAAAAGTTGTTGGCACTTTCAGTTAAAATCCTGGTTCTAACAAACATGTGTCTCAGAAGAAATCAGTTCAAAACATTGAAGAAAAAATAATATGGGACTAAGAAAAACACGATTGCAGAAACTTGTCAAATTTTCACACCGCTTGTACAAACACGGCTTAGGAAGTAAAACAGCATATAATTCCGTTATGTCTTAATAAATTCGGTCATGAAAGGAAGGCAACCAGTTTCATGAAAAATATTTAAACATCAGTTCAGCTATTGTGCATAAAGCTACAGGATGATTGCTTATGACCGTGATCCGGTAGGTTTTGAGTAAAGTATATAAGGCTGCGCATTAAAACAGTGGACTAAAACACACTTAACGCTACGACAGCGCAGTTCACAACTCCAAAAACATCAGGCTGCGCGAATGTCTCGTCGAAGTTGAGCAGAGAAGGCATGCGGCTGGGATGCGGACGCCCAGGGTTGACAGTTTGAAACTTGCTAAGCTGCACAATAATTGAGAATGCGCATAAAATGCGCAAGAAAACTTTCGCTTTTTATGTGGCTGCTATACGTACAACTACTGGGGGGACAGACAGAGATGCCGGAGCAGCGGAAGGGTGGGTAGTGCAAGAGTTGATGCGCAATGGAAACTTATGAAAAACAAAAAAATCGTTACCAATTATGTTTGTTTCTGTTCATCAACAATGTTGACGTCAAAATCAATAACAGAAATTATCGATAACTATTCTGAATTTTCTGGGTGCGCGAATTGCTGCAATGAATTTGTTTCAAGTTGATCTTGATAAACCATGCAATTGCCTATGATACTTTTATGGCCTCCACCCCTGGGGGCAATGCCCCCGTTTTCCGGCGTCCCTGGGGACAGAAGAGATACAGGCTTGTGTGGGCCATTATGATCAATGCTCTTGAACTGCCAAGCTCGAAAAAGCTCGAAATGATGCACATATTGCAAGCACAGGTGTGCGGCTATATTAACGTACAATCAGGTTCGCCACATCAAAAAACAAAACGGGAACTAGTGATGCATGAAAAAGTTAGCTAAATCAAGCAAGTTGAAATAGGACAGTTTTGAAATTTGGCTCAGGAAATCAATTAAACGTGCAATAACTATCTTCCAATCTTTTTTATGATTTTCGCTTGATAGCACGATCTGGAAAATGTCACGTCACTATCAAATTGATTGGGTGTGTGCCGGACACCTGGAGTATAGGTCCGTGGTATTGAAGGATGTGAGAATTACTGGAATTTGAATACGTACAGCAAAAACTAGTTTTGACAGAAAAAAACAAGTTTCGAAAAATTAAATCTAGGCAGCATGTTTTAATAGCCTCACAATAGGAAAAATCATCTAGTTACAGCATTTTAAGTTTTGTAATTTCTCTCTTTGGGTGCCCCCTGCCTTGGATGCCCGGAGCCGTCGCCCCGTTCACTCCCCCTTCTGCACGCCACTGCTCTGACAATTAATCAACTAGTTGAATATAGCCAGCGAGATTCTGTGAGACAGAGGCAGCTATTTACATAAATGTAATGTAAATAGCTGCTAAAAGTGAAAATAATCTTGGCACAGTAATGTAAATCACAGAGATACCATCAACATGAAACACATTTACTGAAATTTGGAAACAAAACTGCAAACATTTTTCTGCTTTCCAAACCTGCGTGTTTCAGATATGGGGGATTGAGCACCCTTTGCATTTTACGTAAGTTATTTTTGAAATGCCAGCAGAACATGTGCACCAAGTTGGTTTCTTGTAAGTGATGCTTATACACCTTGTTGCATCTTGCTCCATGACATTTTCTATGTTTTTGGGAGAGATCTCAGTTGACGGAAGAGGGACTGGCTTCAGCATTTTCAAGTGAAACTTTTTTCATGCGCACGTCGTGTATCAGTTGAAGAATGAATTTCAGTCTACTCAATATTTCACCAGTCCACTTTTGAAACAACTCTTTTACTTGATGCCGTATTTATCGGGTTTCTTTGGCATAAATGGAGTGAAAGGACAACGTGACTTTGGAAGCATCAACTGCTTGTCCACTGTCATCGAAAATTTCACCTATATTTTCACTCATACACGGGTGCTAATATTTGGAAAACAACACGAATTGTTGTGAGTCGTCTGGAAAACAATACGAATTGTTGTGAATCGTCTGGAAAACAACACGAATTGTTGTGAATCGTCTGGAAAACAACAACACGAATTGTTGTGAATCGTCTGGAAAACCATAATGTCTGAAAAACAACACGAATTGTTGTGAATTTGCTCCTGGCCCAGAAAACCCAAATATTTCAGGATAGCAGTAAAGCTAGCATGTGACGTGTTTTCTGAAAAGACTAGAATACCGTAAGTTTTATGCAAAGGAAATGGAGCAGGTGAGTCCTCTGATATACTGGAGAGCAATAAACGACTAGCTCACACATGCTCAAGTCGAAGTCATTCTGTCCTTCTCTGTAAGCTTCTTCGTTGGTGTATTTTACAACGGAATGAAGAATTACTTCTGGCGTGAAGTGTAAGTACTGTAGTCGGCTACCTATATTTTTAGAGATTCGTCTAGGTACACCGGTGGTAGCAGTAAAACTGTTGTGTCCCGAGGTTCTTCCTACCACTGATGATCTGTCATAAACAATAAAGCTCGCAGCCAAGACACCATGAGATATTCTTATACGTGCATCAACTTCTTCATTACTGATGTCCTCTTCGTCTGAACTGTTACTCAGTTGATGTGAATCGACCAATAGCAGGTAAGACTGCATCTTCACCCTGTTTCATGTTTTTGTTCCTCTTAATATGATATTTCATCATCCGTGCACAGGGACGCCGGAACGTCAGTAGGGCAGGGGGGGCAGAAAAAAAGTTGAGGGCAATGGAAATTTATGAAAAACAAAAAAATTGTTACCAATTATAAGGCCCGTAACTAGAACGGGCTCCCTTGAAAAATATTTTTGCCCCTCCCTGGAAGAATGTGTTGGACATAGTTTAAAAAAGTTGGTCCCCTTTCTGCAAACTCTTCGCCTCCCATGGTGTCCCAATCCGGTTAGGGCCTGCTAATTTTGCTTGCTACAGTTCAACAGTAATGTTGACTTCAAAAATAATAAAACAAACCACAGACAACCTGTTTCAATTCGATAGTGATAAATCATAAAATTACCTATGAACAGACACCTTTGCCCCCGTTGTCCCTCTTTTGAAAGGTCAGGGAGGCAATACCACCGCTCTCGGACGTACCCGCTTGCCGCTATCAGTAATCACAGCCTCGCTACATTACCTGCCAGGATGTCTGCGTTCAAGAGTCACATGCGACAAAACGCCTAATTTCGTAACTTGAAGTGAACATTTGAAGATTTCTTGGCATGTTATTAACACATGATAAAGACCGACAGTGAAACAACCCGCTCGCAAGTTTGGCAACTTACCCCTGCAGGCAAAGGAGCGGACATGAGTAAACTGCAAGCTCAGCACTACATGACACCAGAACAGTCAACCTGGCTCTTATGCAGGGTAAGTATCGTATCGGCAAATAAACTGTTATTGCAAGAAATAAATCCAGTTAATCGGAATTGAGCTGCTGACGTCAAATTTTCTACAATGTTTGAGTTCTTAGTCCCAATTTCCAGAGAGGGGCAAGTGCCCGTTTTGACCCCAGGGTAGATCCAGCCAATAAGGTTAGGGGGGCGATTTCAGTAATATTTGTTAGCCAAGTCTCATTACGGGTTCACTACTGTAAGAGAGATGAGTTATACTTCACAACGCTTCTGTGACAAAACAACGGATGACAAAATGGCCTTGTATTACGAATGATGTCTTCCGAATTGTACACAATCATGGCAAATAAGGTTAATTCGTAGGTTTTAGGGGGAAAGATCGCCGCAATGCCCGCCTGGATTCGCCCCTGCTTTGCGGACGCCCGTGGTTTTGACGTACCACAAATTCAAAACTGTTTGCTTGCGTTCAGTGTGAAAGCACACCAATGGCCATAATAGTCATTCTTTTCGCATTTACATGTTTAGCAACAATGCTGACCTAAAAACTAATAACAGAAATTATGGAAAACCATTCTGAATTTTATGTGTGCGCGAATAGCTGCAATAAATTTTTTTCAAATTGATGTTGATAAATCATGAAATTACTTATGATACTGCAGTGTGTAAGAGCACCTGTGCCCCTGTTGCCCCCCTTTCAAAGGGCAGGGAGCAGTGCCCTCGCAATGCACCCCCGTTCCGGCGTCCCTGTCCGTGCACCAGTCAAGCGCCACATCAGCAAAATCCTTCGCTGTCATTCGAATGTGCGGTATCACGTAAAAACAACCAAACAAGTTCAGCAATAAGAAATAACTTCACTAAATGCACTGTGTAAACGACCAATACCTGCATCACTGTACAACTGTATCTCCAATATATGCAGTAAAACCTGACAAACAACATTGACGTCCAAACAAAACAACGTGTTTTCCACCAGATTGCAAACATTTCAGTCGACACATGAAACAATCGACTTATTTAGGTGTGTAAAAAGCACCACGACAAGTAAGTAAATAGTTTTGCCTAAGCATTGGGTGTCAAAAACAACACCTTAGTAAACGGCGGTGTGCAAAAATCAAAGTGATCAAATAACTGTCACAAAAATGAAACAGAATCGCACCAAGCGTATTTTTGAAAAGTAGTAGTTTTTTTAGAAAAAGTCAATAAATCTCAAACCCACACGATGTGCAGAATTTGCAAAAATTGAATTTAAAAATCACTTCGTGTCGAAAACTACACCTTGTTAAAACTCATGTTAGCACTAACACAAACTTGAACCTGTAAAATAACCACAAATCAGGACATACTTTCGGATCTCTCTGAAAGCAAATGAGATTTGTCGTCTGATTCAGACTGGCACTCAACAGCTTCGTCCCTGGGGCGAGTTTCGGAAGGTAGCACGTCAAATGCGTCAGTTCTTGTTTCCCTCGCAACAAAAGATCCTCTGTCACGAATATCATCAGCAACTTCAGGTGGCGATGTGTTTTCACCCCTGCGTCGTAACAAATTATAGATAATTTTTTTGAAAAGTGTTTCGTTAAATCGCACGCCACACCGATATTCTCCTTTTTCATCTAATCACGTTTCTCATTATGCAGCCAGTACTGATACTTGATCCCTTCATATTTGGCTCATACACTGTCGCACGCAGATTACTTAAACTTTTTGACATCTCGTTTCGCGCCTGCTTTTCCTTCCGGTAGGGTCCACGGGGTCATAGGCGTAGCCAGGGAGGCCTAGGGGACCATGCTCCCCCATATTTTCAGAACATTTAGTCATTTTGTGCTTTGAGAGGCGGTATCCCAAAGAAAATAGTGTTATTCGCCTAAAATCAAACATTTTGGCCCCGCAAAATTTTTTGACCCCTCCCAAATTTTTGGGCTGGCTACGTTACTCCACGGGGCTAGCAGCCCTAGGAGGACTCGAAATATTGTACCTCGTGGTTTTCAGCAACCTCTGAAACTTCTGCTGACTTCACACCACGACTTGTCCAAGCAAGGCTGGATATGTAATCACACCACCTGGTCCTTGACGCTCTTTGGGCCGCTTTCATGTGGGTGTGGCCAGGACGCGCATTACCTGTTCTTTCTTGGAGCATTCTTGTCACGTGACAGAATCAATGCAGCTGAGAGTTTTCGGAGCATAAGTGCCTAGGCATCCAGGGCTTTACGAAATTCACAGCTGCGCACTTTGTCGCGAGTTATTCGTAAAAATCTCATCTCTGCCACTTGTACTTGAGATAGCACTGTTTCAGTTGTTACCCAAGATTCATGACTACAGGTTAGGAGCGGGACAAAGACCTAAACTGAGAGCTTTGCTGTGTTTGAAAGCCCCGTTTTGTAATAACGGAACGATAAAGCTCACGTAATATTGTACTGCGTTTGCTTTGCCAATCTGTTTATCAATCACCTTGTTCCGCCTTCCGTCACACGTGAATACCACCCCCGTGTTACTTGAAATTCCCGATCTGCTGCAGGTTATTGCCGCTTACTTGCAACATACATTGCCTTGGGTTTCTGGAGAGACATAATACCTCGGTATGTTTCATTCTCGCCAGGTCGTATGCATTTAAAAACCGACCTCGTGGATGTTGAAGGCACCGTTTAAACCAGTGCTTCCCAACCAGTGGGTCGCGACCCATTGGTGGGTCGCGAAGCTATTTCAGGTGGGTCGCGAAGCATTTCTAAATGTTACAGTTTTCTATT
>JGI24158J21664_10005362_pt1 | contig 16757 bp, 12 predicted proteins | sample Ectturendosymbi3_FD_21664 | JGI IMG/M metagenome (IMG submission 21664)
ATTTTTTTTTTTTTTTTGTATTGACAACGCAAAATAGCTATATTTTATTTCTGCATTGGCAACACAATTGGCATCCTTACGGACAACTTACTAGTTGCTACATATGTTTTGTCTTGTCTTGCATTCCGGTATCTAATGCAGTTGTAGAACGAGTATTCAGTCATACTTTTGCGTTCAAGATGAAAAGTTGCGATTTTGAATGTGTTTAAGACAGATATCAATGCTGTGTGATTTTTGCCTGTTTTTTAAGCTGTGTTCATGGTGTTTTAACGGCCCAGTGGCTACTCCGACATGCGGGCTCTTCGCCCGAGTCTTCGATTAGGATTTATATCGGAGAACGCAAGCTTGCTTACTTTGCATGTTTGTTCCATTACCCACGGTCTCACTTCACTAAGTTGTTAACTCGGGCTCTTTTCTTTGGGCCTTGTCACAGTTCATACATNTTCGTTCCATGTCTGGCCTTTCGCGTTCATGTCACAGGTGACCTAGGCTTGTGAATATCGTCAGAACCGTCGCCAGAAAGTCTTCAAATCGTTTAAAATTTTGCTGGCTGAAAGTTGTCTGCTGTATGTGTCAATCAAACGAACTTGAAATTAAACAAAAAACTAAGGGTCCAAGCAGGGGGCCATGGCCCACCCCGTTAGAACCGCCACTGCGGTGTTATCATTTCTCTGTGACGCACGTTTCTCGACAATGGAGAAGTTATCATGAGAATTTCTCATTTATTTTTGCATAACATAACGTCACAGGACAACGATAATGCCAGCAAGAATGAAAGCTAAATATGGAAATTTCAGTGGCTCAAGCGTCGAACGGTTTTATTCAGTCAGTCAGAATGAATCGTATGATTAGCCAAAGTGACGCTGACCTGGGTCGCCCCTGTAACAGCCTATTTGAATTTCAAGTGGTTCACCGGTACGTTTTCGTTGTGGTGTAGTAAAATAGCGTAATTTAGTCGTTCATATGGTGTATATGTAATGACGTCATATTTCAATGCTTGTGACACCACAGTTGCCAATCCAAACCACAAAATTTGCTATAATTTCTTTTCAACGTGCACTTGTGCCCCCCCCCACTTTGAAAAAGGTTCCGCCACCCATGGTTGTGAAGTACACTTCATCTCTCTTACAGTAGCGAAGCGGTTATGAGAATTGACTACCAAATATTACTGAAATCTGGATCCGCCCGTTCACATAATCGCAGGGGCGCCAAACTTGCTTCTTTCCCTGGGGACCATCTAACCTCGTTACGACCCTAGCAGTAATTCAATACTCCTCTGCGTTGTCCTTGTATATTGAATGAGGAGTTGCGCAATTGCATACTTAGGTCATAATTATTTGAGCTAATCGAGCAGCACGTTCAATGCATTTTTGTTCAAACAGCGGCAAGTTGTTTGCTAATGTATACATCTATAGCTTTTTACACGCTGCATTATGGCTCAGTCAGGGGCTTAGTTCCGTCAAAAAACTCATCCACTCATAATCATGCGATTACGAGATCGTTTTTCACGATATCTAGCAGAGCTGCTTAAAATGGTAATACTGTCCTGGCAAATGCCTTTCATTCACATTTTGTTACTGAATTGTCACTTCAGCAATAAATAAGTTTTTCATGTACATGCACAAGCTTCGCTTGGAAACGCAACCGTCATTTAGCTTTTTGAGTCCTATCGTGGAATACGAGTTCTCACTTCCAGGTCTAACAGAACCATTCTACTTCCAACCAGGTCGGGAATACGTTTCAGACATTGTTCTTCACTGATATCGCAACGGATAGACAAAACAGTGGAAAACACTAGCGCGCAGCATGCTTTTATACCTTTTAAATAAATTTTGTAGATATACGAGATATGTGTAACTTGTAAAAAATGAGACCCACTGTTTGGGACCCGTTTCAAACGTTTTCTGAATGAATTATATCAAGCTCCTTCAAACTGTGGTTATTCCTTGAAAAATCGCGTAGTTCGACCAACAACAATAGCCACTTTTTGGACTACAAAAGGTAACCACTTTTGTATGACACCCAACGATTGTCGCAGACCTTTGGTGTTTAAGCAATAGAAGACCTTTTTGGTGCCCCTCTATTTGACTGCCCCCAAATGCCTGGTCTGGATCCGCCACTGCTATACAACGAAATGGAAGACGATGAAAGTTCGGTTTCGGAAGTTGACAATACCCCATCATTGTCACGTCGATCTAATCGCGCGAGAAACCCCCCTGAACGTCATAGCGCGTGAGAAAATCCCCGAAGCGTCAACTTACCCCCTCTTTTAGATTCACCACTGGATATTTGTATAACCTTTTGTATCTTGTTTAAGTAAATAAAACCTGTCAATCACAGTGAAGTATTTTCCAGCCATGTTTACCTTTAAAACATTTCCAGTGCGATCACACCTGAGGATGGTTACAGTTTGCAGCAATGTTTGGCGGTCGGGGATTGATATTTGATCAGCATTGCGGTGAACTCTTGGCAATATCTTCCTTAGTTTGTATTACTGTTACGATCGGAAATCCCGAGCGGCATGCGCGCAAAGCTTCGCACCGTGGCAGCAAGCAACAATAGAGATCATGCTCGCAATCTCTCTTATTATTGCTTGTTCGCGCTACACATATAATGGTGTTATTCTTCACGCACAAATCTCAGAACCGATCCTGAACACAGACATTTGCCGCCGTGGACCATTACACGTTTTTTGCAGCACCACGGGTTCAACTGACAAAGCGTTATGCTGACGCTTGTATCAGAATGTAAAATCACCCCACCGTTTCTGCTGAGCCCACCATAACCACTGACCAGTATCAGTCGCCTTGAAAACACGCGCAACTGTTGCAAATGCGAAGTCGGTGGAATTACAAACCTAATCCAGAACCACGGCACAGGAATCAGGCCCGTAGCCACGGGGGAGCATTCGGGAGCAGTGCCGCCCTAAATTTTTTTGTGCCCCCCAAATTTTGTTTTATAACAAAAACAAAGAGTTATCCTCCCTAAAGATGTATTTTGCCGTCCAACCTTAAAACCTGGCTATGGGCCTGACTGGCATTAACGCGAATCATCTGCGTGCTCTCTTTAAACGATGTATTTGAAACAAGAACACTAAAACACACTGACCGTCGCCTGTTCCACTGCCAGGCAGTGAAGAGAAAGGAACATGTGTTGTGGCTGGACGGCGACGTTGAAACACGAACAAATAAAACAAAGGGATCCACCGACAGTTAAACGAATAGCAGTGGCGAATGACCCTAAACACTGAGAATGAAATACAAGGCTGTCATAAGCCCGCCCCACACGGCCATTTCTATGAACGCCTTACGAGACGACGTGGGATTTTCTTCTTCGTCAGACACAGCAGCTGTTTCAAAGTTTTCGGGAGCGGCTTTTTCGCTTGTTAAGCCCTCGCTCGGTTCGGGCAAGACACTAGAGTTCTTTTTCGACTTTTCTTCGAGCAGAGTTTTCAAATGCGACATTTGCGCTTGCACTTGGCCAACATCCTGAAAAACAGAAAATGAAAAAATGAGAGCAAATCCAAATTGGTTTTAAGTGTTGCCTTGACGTGGGATCCAGAAGAATGTGTTCGGGTTGTCAGACTTATCTCAACAAACGATTGCGACGTTAGGACAACAAAATTTCATTTAGAAGACTGTCAGGTGACCATCAATTCCGCAAATGAGCAATACCTACCAAAAATTGTTCTCGAACAAAGAACAGCACAGTAGAAAGAACTTTCACAACATCAGCGCTTACTGCAATAGTTGGCAATGAAGGAATCTTTAATCAGCGGAAAGCGTCTAGTTTTCAAATCAGCAAAGAACGCGACAACCTGAAGCACCCGAACTTGTGCAAATTCTGGTTGTTGTTATTATTATTATTATCGCCGCGCAAACCGTAATTGTCAACTTCTTCACAAACTTCGGACATGCATCACGCATCAATAAATTTCCGCAATGCAGCGAAAGCTGGAATCGTTATCATGCAATACACCGCAGCTGGCGAAAACGCAATATCTTTCTTCCCCTTTCGGCGTACCTAACATATCTTCCGACCGGGACGGTTCTCCGCCCCTAAATACTTACACATCAACATCACCCATTAGAAAATCGTTTGGACCAAACAATTTTATAACTAAATTATCCCCTATCGCAACTCAATGCATGAGAGAGGAAAGTTCAACTCTATTTCATCGTATAGCGAATGATCTTGAAAAGAAAAAATTAGCTTTCAACTGCTGTTGTCCTTTCCAGCGGTCACCGTCAGTCACTGAAAAAGTGTAGCAGCAAAAGTTTGAACGTTGGTTGTCGCGAGCACACCAGCCGGTTGTGGTCAACAACACACTTTCAATTCGATGGGTATCGATTAGCTTTTCGACCTAGAACCGATTTCAGGAGTCAGGAGCGGTTCACTGGTCACAGGAAACATATTTGAAGATAGTAAAATCGTTTTAACGAAGCTTTTGGTTGTGCAGTGAAGGCAGAACCGCCCTGATCAGCAAAAATATCTACAGTATTCCAATTGCCACAGCAAGAAACAACAGTTTGATATATTGAGTCACAAAATCCAACGTCGCAAACTGAGACAATATTATATTTCTTGATTCGCGTTAATTCAAACTGATCACCATGTAATGTGATATAAACTGATACGTAAGTAGTTTTTTCATACATATCATTATTGCAGTAACACCGTGCAACTACAGCTAGGAGCGTAACGAGCTCAGATGGCGCCCGGGGCAAGAAACGAGTTTGGTGCCCCTATCTTCGAAATTTGTTGAGACTTTTCGCCCTCCCCGCAGTGATTCAGCGCCGGGGAGTTTTGCCCCTTCCCCGTCGTTACCCCCCTGACTACAGCAAGAGTCATTCCTTTCAGTTAATCAGTTTTGTTATTCCGCAAATGTCTTGAGATTAAAATAAATGCCACGCAATCCATCAAACTAATATCACAGTGAGGATCTAGGTTTAAAACACGAGGGTTTTTGTTTGAAACCTACCCGCGGGTTTTGTGCCGCAAACTCGAATCATTACCATGTAGTCTGCAACCGCAAAACATATAACAAAGTTTATCACAAACAAAACAGTTTAAGATGTGACCGGATGAGTCTACATTCGCAGAAATATTTTGTGACTGTTACGAATCTTCTAAAGTGTCATACGAAACTTTTTTGGTTGTAGGAACCAGCTACGATGAGAGCTCGACTCTTATCAGCAGCGTTTACACGTTCCATGCATCGTTATTTCTTGCATTGATGAGTCTGATGCACTATTATTTCTGAAAACTTTTGAGTTCAACCACAAAACGTGCTTTCGATTATTTGAACTTCCTTTTTTGCGAATGTTTACATGTTAAAACTTTACACTGTTGATCGACGTGCGAATAAACAGTCCGACTAGTAATGGAGTTAATTTTAACCGAATCAAATCAGTTACACTACGGGAAAACAAGCGCATTTCAGATCTCAGTAGGATTCATGGTAGCTTGCTGCTAATGTGATTGCAAGCACTGTAGTATTGAAAACAGAAGTCTAAAAGAATCTTGAATTATTATGGAATTCAGTTAACTCCAAAATTCCATCCCTGGTCCCGCTACTGGCTTACCCGTTGCAACTGTAACAGCGTTGACGCCATTTTTTCGTTGTAGCCAGAAATCTTTTGTCCATTTGCTTTTTCAGACAAAGAGGGTTGCACGAGTTTCGTGACTAAGGTTGATTCGAGCTTTACAATTTCTTCTTTGACATCGTTGTACCGCTCATGAACGAAAGGTAGGATCTGTTTTCGGCAACAAAATGTAAGAGCAGCCAAGGAACAGTTATTTAACAGTGATGATGGTGACGTTGACAGTTAACTGTGATTCGAAATCCACGTGAAGGCAGATGGAATATGCAAGTTATCTTGGGAATGCGTGTAAGGTCTTACTTTGAAAGAGAAACTTACACGTTTTTTAATAACGTTAGATTTTTACCTTTGCAATGATTATGAAAACGACTTCATCGCTTTACAATCAAAAACTTTACACAGGCACGCTTCGCATTGCGTTCAATATAACCTTGTCCTTTTAAGTTTCATGACCTATGTGACAACAGGCGAAATTGCCCAATTTAGCAAGTAGATAAAAAATGTAATATAAATTTCAGTGTTCGTAACACTTCTCGTTAAACCATGCAACACAGTGGCTCACGCACTAATTTTGTTCCCAAGACTGCTACAGAAGCCGAACTGTCATGGGAGCCGCATCATCAAACAACGAAAAATAATAATGTACAGTAATTGGCCGGTCTCTTTGCGCAAATGCATTATGGCAGCGTGTGGAAGTCCGTGCCTATCCCAAGTCGTCGAAAACAGGCCCAAAGAGTTAAAAGCACAGAACTAAAGCATTTTTATTTGAAGATAGAGTTAGAATTCATTACCTATTTTTGACGTCAACAGGCACGTTTCAAAGTGAAAGATTGTTTACTCAACTAGCAGTCTATCAACGTTTCTTTGAAACGGCTTGGTCCGCTAGGCTAATGAATAAGAGGTTAGATTAATATCTGCCACTGGACAGGTGCTTTAAACTTCAAAGGTTGCATTTTTACGTCATTATTGGTGCAAGGAACAAGGTTTGGCTGGCTTAAATAACACCTCTGAATATGTTCTGCTGGATGGGGATCTCGCAAGTAAAGCACTGTTAATGTTGTTCGGCTAGTTGCTGAGGCAGCATAAGTTGACTATGAGTCGCAGTGATTTTGTATTAAGGATGAAATTCATGAACTGTAAAACATTTTTTTGCCCATCGTGCAAAATATCGTAAACGGTTTGAATTTGACGCTGCGCAGCCATCAAAACGTTACATTAGCGGATGTTTACGTTTGGAAATATGCTACCGAGGGCCGCAGTTGAGATCTTACCTTTTAAAATTCCGTATTAATAACAAGCGACTGCTAGCAGTGCAACTAGGGGATGCAATGTTGGTGAAAAAAATGTGACGGACGTTCTCGGAATACCTGTGCCAAAAAAATGCTGTTTGCAAATTTCGACCTGCTCGCTGCCTCCATAACTACATTTTGAAACAAGAGGTAGGTCCACTTTAATTTTGCTTTACGTACATGCATTATATTGAAACTAGCACAAAGTCCTAATATAAACAGCACGGCCACAACCCCCTGGAAATGTCAGAGACGGCAAAATAATTACAAAGGTGATTTCTGCTCCGTCTGCCCGAACAGAGTTACTGTAAATTGCAAAGTATTGCATATTTAGGTTCAGTTCTGTGTCCCCGAACATCGCATGCAAAAATACACCCATTGCTAATAATTGTGTACTTGCTCTTTTTAAACGACTTGTGATTGAATCCAGCACGTAAAGAGATCCAGAGATCCAAATTTGAATAATTTACATCCAAGAAAAAAAAAATAATCCCATCTACTTTCTATTGATAAAACTCAAGCAGTTAGGCATATAGCGTACTATTTGTCTAAAAAAACGGAAACGTGTGGCCAAGTTGCTTCAACTCCTAGCAATCTATCTCAAAGCCACGCGATGTTTTTTAGCTTCTATAAAGGTATATACACTGCACAGGAGAATGGCGAGAGTGTGCCTTCAAAAAATTACATAGCTACCAAAGTTTTCGTCATTTGGATACGTTGCGCCATATTGCAGTGCTGTTACATTGCAACATCGAATTAGTGCGTGTATGTAGGATTCCCGGACATGTTTGTGAATAACTGCTGAAGACTGAATGACTGTTGAAGAACAACAGAAAATTCTGGGAAATCTCTTTGAACTCAACTTTTTTGAACAAATATCCCAGAGCTTCATGCTTTCCACCACCACTAGATGGCCTTCNGCGATATCCGACGCAATACTTTAAAAACACTCTCCTCGCTTCTGTAACTTCAAACTTAGCCAGAGGCTATTCCTTCTAGTATTCCTCTTTGCACTGCTTTGAGCCACGCCTGGAAACATGTAGCCTGCCGTTCGTCAGCCCGCAAACGTCTTGTGAAACGAGTATATCTTTCTTATATTATTTCGCTTTTGTACTGCTTTCAGAGTGTTGCGAGTGGTCTGTGGCGCCCATCTTCACTTGCTTGCGCGCAGTGATTGTTGCGTTGCTGGCGAGTCAATGGCAGCACCGCCCGCTACGCGTTTCCTTGCACTAATCCATCAAAGCTGAGTACGAGGCTGGGCAGGTCACAAGTGTGACCCGATAGGGAATCGAACCCATACCACCAGCTTTGGTAGCGCGTGCTCACGCAACTATTCCACCTGGTTACACTAACCTTAAACCAACAGACCTTTCCTCGATGATAGTCTGCCAACAAAACTTTCCTCGATGATAGTCTGCCAACAAAACTTTCCTCGATGATAGTCTACCAACAAAACTTTTCTCAATGATAGTCTGGACAACAGCAGGAGAGCGTTGTCATGCAAGGCCATGAATGAAGCACCTTTGTGTGCGTTGTCGGCCAAGATATGATGTCACCAACCTAATGTAACGTTAAAGAAACACAGATTGCAATATCAAGCTGCAACCGAAAACGTTTACTTGCGATTCAAAAACAAACATTTCTAAAAAGTTTGTTTGTTTCATTTGTCATAAAAAATACAGTGCTCCACGATTGTTATCCGCACCAATGGACACCCACCTTTACCTACGTCACGGCAGATACATACTCGTGATTAAAATTGCTTGTTTAGAGAACCTGGTAAAATTGGGCCTATTTGAGTAGTGAGACCCTTTTTCAGTCTCCCGCGGGATGTACCCCTGGTGTTTTTCTGATGGCCCCTAAGCAACGAAACCCTGGCGACGGATCTGTTGACGTCGCATAAACGTGGATACGACAGGTTAGAAACAAAACGTGAATCTTTCGCCATTTTAGCGGCTTTTTTCTCTACTGGTGACCTCACCTTATCCACGTTTTCTTTCAGTTCACTGCTGTCCTGCTGATCTACCACAATTTGCTTTAGTTCTTTGGTTCGCATTCTGTTAACATACGACGAACCTAAAAACCCTGCGAAAAATTTAACGAAATTAAAGAAAGGTATTAAGCACTCACCGTAGCGTTCATCGCATCAGACCCGTAACCAGGAGGAAGCACATTTTAGGGGGGAAATATTTTTGTTTTTATTATATGCTTAAAAAGTTTCTGGGCAGAACAAAATTTGGGTAGGCACTGCCCCCGAATACCCCCGTGGCTACGGTCCTGCACTGCATGCGTACAATATAAAATCAATCAATTCTGAAGTGGACAAAACAGTCGCTTTGCAGAGATAGTCTATAAACATGGCAAAAAAACTTTCAGAAATCTTGCCCTGATGCTACAAAAACAGAGAAAACCTTTTCAAATCTTACCCCAGAACATGCTTGAAAACACCAAATCTCTGCCGGTAATCATAAGCGCGTTGTGAAAGTTTGCCACCTTACTGAGATTTCAGTGAATGTCACTAAAGGAGTCAAATTCGCTGCAGTTGATAATAATTTAAGTAAATATCACAACGAACATCGCAAAACCAGCCACATACCCAAGATCGTCCCAACAACTGAACCAATAATTGACCAGTTTTTCGTTCTCTCCACTCTCGCTCTTTCTTTTTCATAACTATTCCGCATAGCTGCTGATAACTGAAGAAAAGCGTCTTTTTCCTTTTCTTCAGCAACCTCCAATCTGCTCTGCACTCTGCGACACGCACAGGCGATATGTTACTCTTTAAAATTTGCAAACGTCTTTGCTGAAGAAACTAACCACATCAAAATCCGTCTTTTTAGTGATTTGTGAAGTTAACTCTTAAAGAACTTGCTGATAAGAACATGAGTGTCGGAAAGATTTTTTTCTAGGGGTGAGTCAACAGTAGATTTTTGTAGAGGGTGGCCAAAAGACTTTTCTCCAGGGTGGGAGCCAACAGTGAAATGAAATTTCACCAACTCCGAAACTAAGCAAAAACATTTTCAACTGAAAATTAAATAGTAAAAGATCAAAATGTAGGCGTGGCCTTGGCCCCTCTACCGACGCCCATCAATAAAAAACACGCTAACCCTAAGCGAACCAGAAATTTGTAAGCAACTGTTTCATACAATCCAAAATAGCCATTCTTTGCTTCATCACTTAATATATCAAACAATCATAGCTGGTTTGAGCTCATCTTTTTCTTTAGAAACGCCATGCCGATGATAATCGGAGCGTTGTGGTGACGTTAGTAGCGAACCAGTCGGAAAAGTCAATTGGCAAATGTTTTCACTGGGCAGCGTTCAATCTTTAATTGTCGTCTTGGCGTGGCTAGAGGTACAGTAGGTGACTTGGTTTTGTCCACTTAAAATCCCAAAATCCTCACAAAGTAATGCTACATCGACACTTTGAACAAAAACTGAATGAAAATTTCACGCTTCTATACCTTAAGCCGCCCCAAACACCTCGAAAATATCTTGGCTGTATCTATGGTTGTCACCAGTAGTTCTGAACAACTTGCAGCTACATTTTTGAAGGTCGGAAACCAGCAGTTCCACAATTACATGTCACTCTTTTATCTTAGTTTTTTAGATAATTTAATTGTGTTAGAAAGAATTCCGTTTTGACCAAATCGTTTTCACAAATGCAACACATTTCACAAATCCATCTTTTGATATATGACATGCAGGTACAATAACGAAATACGCAATGTCGTTTTCATTTCAGTCTTCAAATACAGTAGGTTTAACGGCTCCGCATGTATTTTCCATGGAAAATGGGTCCAAATGTATTTTTGAGTGTTCGCGGATGCCGACAATCGTTCCAGATGTGTACGAGAACCATTTGATACGTTTGCAATGAGTCGTGTGCCATGTTTTAACTTAAGCACCGTAATTACGATACTTTCCACATTTGACAACGTCACAACAAAACCATATATATAAACATTACGATGGAACTACTTAAGTTTGAAACGTAGCTGCGCATATGACGAAGCACTAGCAGTAAACACATTTTGAAGAACTGAAAGTTGATATCAATGCAATTCACACCCTCTGATAAAACTAAGCGCAAATACTGATGGGGAAGACATGCAAACAAGTAAACTCAACATTACTCTTCTTCTCGGGTGACCAACTCGTACTGTTCGTTCGCAAGGCGTGGATATAAAGGACTGGAGTAGCTAACGTTGGCCAACTCCTCACGAACCCGCTTCAGTTCGTTACGCAGAGCGTTGACTTCACGCATCACTGAACGTTCCAAACCACGTGCTTGAAGAAACTTTGTTTCTGCCTGAACAAGGAAGATGGTGTATCATGTAATGAGAGACATTGGTATTCTGGTTGAAAACTTGTTTCTGGTGCAACATTATTGACAAAAACTATTTCTGTGAACACACTTACTAAACATTGTGTCGGTAGTAACACATGGTTAACCATTAACCAACAATGGGATGCAAAAACTGGCTGAGTGAAGAACCCATCCCAAACAAGTAATGTTGACAAGTCAGTGTTTTTTTGTAAACAAAGACCCCTGAACATCATGAATGAAGCAAAACATTTAAAATATCCATACATGCATTCCTGTTTTTATGTCAGACCAAAATGTAAGTCATTTTCAGTCAGAATGTCTAAAAGTATAGGCTAATGAACACTGTTACGAGTTTTATGCAACTGTGAGACAAATGACTGTAATGTCTCAGAGAAAAGTGACAAAAACGTCTCAGTGAAGAAAAAACAGCATTCATTACACAGGATTGTACACTGCACACAAATATTTTAAACGATTAATACAAAATAATATTTGCTGCCCACTTTTTTACCGTTGTGCTACTGCTAACCCAAATCAATCAAGTGCAATTCACATGGTAGGACAAAGAGCTGCGAACAGCTGCTAGTTAAAAAAAAGTCATTATTCATCTGCAAGGTTCTTCCATCAATACTAATGACAAGTGTTGTGTTGCACTTCTAGCTTCCTATATGACGATGACTGAATGAAGCAGTTTCTGCTGCATTGTTTCAGTGTTTGTTACTCTTCAATATTGCCTGTGCATGCTGAGTAACACTTATCCTTGATGTGCCACAACTCAGAATTTTTGTACAGTATTCTTTGACTAACCCCTTTGACAGGCGTGGCCTATTGTCTTCCACTGGCATCGACTAAGACAATTTCTTGATCACGCGCGATTGACCAGTCAGTAATAAAGTCACAACTCACAAGTAGAAAATGTCATAAAATACAATAAAAAGGAATATTGATTGAAAAATGTTCTTTTCAGGTATCTCGTCAATCCAATGCAAAATCAGGCATGATCGACCTGTTGGCCACCCTTGCCCTATGTATGAACCACGTGCCTGAGCCAAACGCATAAATTAATAAATATAAAGACACATCACAATACCCTGAGCTTTGCTGTCCAAAATCAGCACTCCCAGACTGCAGCCCCACACCAGTTGTGCTGATAATGTGCTAACAACCACATACTGTTACAACAGCAAGACAGGCTGATCAAATCTTCGCTATACACTTTCTAAAAATGAACACTATTCAATCTACAGGTATACACTTTCCATTTGCAGATGCAAAATTCAGGTAGTACAAATTTAACCAAAACAAGGTCAGTTTAACAAACATCACTAAACACACTGTCAAAAGGGATACTGTCTGAGCTAAAAGTATGGATTTTACATTCATAGATCCAAGAAATAAAATAATGTAGCTATAAAACAAACAAATAAAAAAGCTTAATAACCTCTTGTACATTGAGCTGTGCATTCTGAACATCAGCAAGCCCAACATATTCTTCATAGCGCTGATAAAATTTCAAAAACATTTCACGTGTTGCTTGCTGCAGATTTTGGTATTTTTTGGATGAATCTGAGCTGACATTAGAGCTCGAAGCAGTTTGTGTTAATTGAAATGAACAGTTTCTGGGCACACACACATTTAACTGTGATGGATTGCAAGCCACAAATGGCAGGCCTGTTCGAGAATAATAATTAGCTAAGACAGGAATGTTTCGCAGCTTCCACAACATTGTAAATACATGCTTTGTCTTCATTCCAATGGCTTGTTAAATCTGATAAAGAAATATAAAGATTTTAAATAAAAATATCCACACAACATTTCATGTTTCAATAAGATCAAATTCTATTTGAGATGCAGCTTCTTGAGGAAAGCAACCACAGTACAAACAAAACTCTATGCTCTACTTATGACAACACACGGGATGAAATTGTGTTGCATAGAGATTGAGATAAAAATGATATTCAAGGTCCATTGCATGTCTCAGAGTGCAAACAACTGAATATTTTACCTGCACCACATATAATTTTGACTTAAAATTAAAAATTATTGCACGTTCTGGATTTTATCTCTAGCACTCAACAATGCAACACACAATGCATGTAGGTTAACAAACTCTATATATGGCTTCTGATAAATTATAAAAAATTCTAGCAAATGTTGTTTTAACACCATACATATCATTAAGTTTCAGTTACCAGCCAACAAATTTTCATTTCTGAAGTCTCAGTCTCAATCTTTAGTCAAGTCTCAGTCATGGAAGTTATAGTTTCAACTACAGTACATCACTGGAATGATAATCTTTTGAAAATCATCTACATTCAATCAACTCAGTGTGAAAGCTTGTGTTTAATCCATTAATTCATAGTAATAGCTGGAATCAATTATATTCAGGAAAGTCGATTTATAAAACACTGATCTATCTTGTTTCATAGAATTATAGATGATGCTGAGGGGCAGTGCATGTGCTAAGATTGGGCAAGGAAAGGAAACAGATTGATTACAAGGCACTTGGACAAAAAGGAACAAATAAGCCATCTTGGTTGTGGAATATATATTTCCACACAAATTCAGACGCATATAAATGTCAGGAACTGGATTTTCCAGCTACTTTATTGATGATACCTAGTGTAACAAGCATGGCCTATTGTATTTCCACTGCCAGCAACACATTGGATTACTATCTGTGGAATAGAGGTTGTTCCTTCCCATACTTGTTACTGTCCACAGCAGTGCTATATTTATACTTAAAAAAATATATAACAGAACTTGACTAGCTCAATTCACAATGAAATACACACCAACAATATCAAACATTTAATTAATTTACAGTACATACCTTTATGCAAACACATCTGCACATTAACAGCAGCAGTATAATACTAGTTTAAAAGGCATGACTCTTCAATAACAATGCTGTACTTCCATCATCAAGTGAAGTTGAAAATTAATCCTAATGCTACTAGCTCAATTTTGAATTAAGTTGCAGGTTATCTGAAATTAATAAAAGGTAGTGTCTATTTTACCAGCGATACTCTGGCGGCAACAGATCGGCTGGAGCTATTGTGCCGGCATTCGAAGATTCGGTCTCGTGGCATGACGCAATACAAAGAAAAAGGTCACTTTGTCAGGAAAACGCTGTCCTGCTCGCGGTGTGATGGTTAGGTGGTACGGCTGCTATGTCAATGGTTTGCGGTTCGACTCTCGTCTTGCCGACTTTCGTTTTTTTTTTCTTTGCTTTTTTCTAGGCTCCACTTAGATGTTACCTTCAGGGGTTAGTGTTATTAGGTTAGGACTAGGGTTAGAATTAGTGTTAGGTTACCTTAGTGTTAGGTTACGGTTGGTGTTACCTTAGGATTAGGTTAGCTTAGCATTAGGTTAGGATTAGGGTTAGCTTAGGGCTATGGTTAGGCTTATCGTTAGGTTGTAGGTTTATCTTTTAGTTATATTTACTTCCTTTCTACCAAGCCTTTTGCTGCTGCCATCCTGGCAGCAAACTAGGCACTGCCTTAATAAAAAGTACCTCTTACTTTTGTTTTACTAGTTAATGCTGCTAAGTTGCAAAAATCTGATGTAAAAACAAAAATATTTTTTATAAACAATTAAAATGTTTCCAGAATATTAATAAGTAAACAATTGCAGCCAATTAAACTGAAGCATGAATAATAATTTAGTACAATTGCACAACAAACACTTTCAGACAATAAAATCTTTAGTCATGCTTGGTGTATTTGCAGAGCTGACACATGTACTGTAGATTGTAGAATGAAGTATTAGATTAGTTGAACAAGTTTTAAGCACACTGACAAGATGTAGCTGTATCGCAATTTATAACGAATGATATTCTTCAATCACAATGTCTACTCCTCAGTATGCTTCATATTGAATTATTATGTAGCCTAGCTTGTAGCTACCCATGCATAGTCTCCACTATACGGTAACATATTCTGAGGAAACCTTAGTTTCTTGATTTCTTCCACCTTTGTCAAGGACTAAGTTTAGCAGAATGTTGTATTTGTAAATTTTTCATATAAAATCAGTTGCAAATTCAATTTTTACAGCTTAGAGCAAAGTTCTCTGGATCCAATAGAAAATAGACTTTCTGATTAAATCTTCAATAGGTAAGCATACAACTTGTTTTCATTCATGTAACTAGTCTCCACAAAGTAAGTATATTGTTTTTTTTGCAACAAAACAACGGTTCGCACAGTCAATAGGTCACACAGTATTGCGTATACCACAGGCTAATGTGGAAACTATAGCATTATTTAAAGCAAACCTCTACACAAGCATCTAACAATTACTGTTTCATTTGTCACAAAGGATTGGTGAAAGACCATGAGGTCATCTAGTCTACCAACCCTGCAATACAGCTTTCAGTCCTATTATACATAGTCAATGAAAAGAAAAGGTGATAAAAAACAAAAAAAAACATATTTACAGATGAGTGCACGCCTATGTACACACAGTCCCATAATGAGATTATCAATTTACAGGTGTGGAGAGAACAAACACTGAAATTGATTTACGTTTGCTTGACAATGCAAATGTTTATATGACATAAAAAAAACAGCAAGGTGGAAAATATCAAATGACAGACATATGTAGAAGATGAACCCCATTATAAAGGGAAGCTTTGCAGTATCTCTTAAATATAAAATATCTAGCAAGACATAATGAAAAAATTATACAAATCACACAGAACGGACAATACAAGATGAGTTTAAACAAATTCCTTTTGTTGATTTGCACCAACAAGCCCAGAGAGTAGGAAATTTTTGAACAGATGTTTGAAATCAAAGTAAGATCAAAACTTGATATGGTCAGGTATTTCTGACNATACCTTGGGTCCAATGAATTTGAGGGAGCATTGNCCTTGGGAANAGTTTACCCTGGGTAAGAAGAAATTTTTTGAACATGCAAGTCTGGTGGGGTATTTATGAACAGTCAAAATAGATTTGAAATATTGGTTAAAATGTGATGGAAATTGATTGTTTTCATAAGAATGCATAAACTTACCAGCAGACATTTTAAACAGATTGTTGATTGTCAGAATGTTGTTTTGTATATATATTTCATCCAAAGTGGCTTTGTTGGATGTTTTCAGAAATTTCACAGCTTTGTTTTGTAGATTCTCAAGAGGTTGAATAATAGTTTTTGATGCCCTGCCCCTGTTCAAGACAGCATAATTTAGATAAGGGTGTATCAATGCATTAATACAGGCTGGGTGGTATAATGTCTTAATTTGGATAATATCCCACATGATTTAGAGATTTGTGTGGTTAACTTGGCAATATGTGGTTTCCAATTACGTTTTTTGTCGAGGATGATGCCTAGGTATTTTATGACATTTTTTTCACAAATTTGTTGACTATTAATAGAGATATTAAATATGGCAGTATCACCTTTAGGTCTGTTTAATATAATGTAACTGGTTTTGTTGTGATTAATTGACAGTTTGTTTACCCTAATCCAGTAGTCAATATTTTGAATTTCATCTTTAACTTTTCTTTGCAAAGTTCTAACATTGGATGCAGACATA
>JGI24158J21664_10005365_pt1 | contig 16754 bp, 10 predicted proteins | sample Ectturendosymbi3_FD_21664 | JGI IMG/M metagenome (IMG submission 21664)
ATTTCTTTGCGCTGCATCTAGAGCAACTTCTCGAATCTCTTCATTGGACAGACTGTTAATTCTTTGAATCAAATTATACAGATGTTTGGATCCATGTTATTTGATGGTGTAATATAATCTCAAACTAAGTTGGAAAATGTACCGTTAAGCAAAAGTGGACCAAAAGTTTTAGGGTCGGAGATGGTCGTCCAAAGATACGTAATAGCGCAAAATTCTGCATCCCAAGTTTAGCCATCTCGAATGTACAATTGGTCCAACCTCCGAATACACCAGATTATCTTCAATTGATCCATTAATGATTGCCCAGCATATACTATAAGCATAATGCTGATCGGTGCTCAAGTCGTCAACAACATGTGCTGGAAGTTTTGGAAAGGAAGAAGTTGACATTGCTATTTGCTCGAATTAGCCGACTGACCAAGTTGATGCAGGTCCATGCAGGCATTTTCCTATAGGACCTGCAAATGTATTGGGGCCACTTGTGAAACCATCAAGGGTCGCAAAAACATGTCTTAAGGGAAGCTCGTTAGCATGGAGCAAACACACAATCCACTGAAGTGGTCTGTGTAGTAATTCCTCTAAATGTCGAATACACCCATTGTATTTCCCAGTCATGCAAGCAGTCCCATCTGTACCAACTATTGCAAGCCTGTCCTCCAATTCTGTACCACGTATAGAATCAAATAATTTTTGTGCAGTAGTTCTGCCTTTGCCATATTCAGGAGAGAAATGGGTGAGAAAGTAACTTCCTGGTTCACCAACAACAGTGTAATGCTCCTCAAGTTTGACAGACCTGTAATGCTTATCATTTGGACCCTGCACTACTATTTGAGTTGCATCTTTACGACCGTCGAAGTATATGGCATTTACAAACCTGAAATTTTGTTGCTCCTCTTGGATTTTCTGCCGGCATCTTTCCCTTTCTCTTCGCAGTTTGCTACGATCAATCACACAAGTTTTGTCATCAGTTACCATGCCAACATCCACCAAGACACTGTGTGCAGCTGCTNCTCTATCCGATACTTGATATCGTTCACACATTCTGGCGAGATTTGTCCACTTTCTGCGATTCTGAGAAGATGCCGGTATGTTTGATGATTCTGCTACAAACTCATCAGCAGTACATGACGCGAAGAGTATGTGCATGTTGATTCAGACTCGATACATAATCTGCAGCTGATTCAATTTCCATCCCACTGCGGCAAGCAGAAGAACTTGAAAGATTTGATTTTATTTCTAAACGCCGTATGAACTGCTTGTCAGATGATGTCAACGACAGAAGAACATCCAAACATTTTGCTACACGTGGCCCCTTTTGATCATGATAAAAGCTATAATCCTGTGCAGTGTTGTCGCAAAAAACATCAAACAACTCGTCAACATCTGATAAGAATTCTGCTTCTCTTTCCAAAAAAGAACTGCCACGTTTTTTCTTGGGCCACCGGTCAAGTTTACTGAAAGCTACTACCAGTGACTGCACTTTTTTCATATGGTAAGGCGATGAAGAGGATAAACGTTACACCACAGCCATCGGTCATAAATTTCATTGGCTACATCATTTGCAGCATCCGCAGTACGAAAGTTTCGAAAATGTAAAAGTCTCTCCAAAACTTGGCGTTTTGTGGGCAGTACACCAGGTGGAAACTTTTCACAGCCGGTAAAGGTGGTGCCACTGTGCAAAATTTTGACGATTTCTTCACTATGTCTGATCTTCATTCTTGTTCAGCGTCTGCGCAAGTTTGTTTCAATAAAGAAGATGTAATTTTCAAAATGAAAATAATCTAAATTCTAAAACACAAGATATCTGCAAAAAAACAAGTTTTGACAAATTTTTCCTGTGAATAAGTGGAAAAAATCGGCTTATCAATTGTAACTTTTTTTGTGATAGAGATAGAGAAAAAGTTCTTCCAAGCACTTGTAGAAACATGGCAATTCTGCAAATTTTGAGCCAAAAACCAAGTCTCTACGATGAGTGGTTTGCGAGTTATGACATTTTGAGGCAATTTTACCCTCGCGGAAGAGATTTGGTGGGGTTGCTAGCAACCCGCCAAAACCAATTTTTTTGTAAGTTTTAGGGTACTTGGCAGGCTTTTGGAACTACACTTTTTTCGATTTCAAAAAAAATTTTTTTCACTCCACCCTACCGGCCAGGCCGGTGAAATACCGACCATCTGGCACCCCTAACAGAAAAACGTCAGTTCTCTTGAAACTGAGCAACTTTACCTTTTCAGAGCTCTTCATTTCATCCGCCAAAATTTACTATTGATAAGTCCACCTTATGATCTGGCTACAGCTCGTGGTGCTTGTTTATGAAAATCTCCCACTGAACACTTCAGAGTAGCATGAAACGTGCCCAGAAATGTTTGTCGCCAATGCCGATGGGTGTCAGGTGATGTAATGATGTGCCATTGGGGTTTTGCTAAAGATCGAACATTAGAAGAAAATTGATTAAAAGATAGCTTTGACTATTTACCGTGATTTCATGCAGGGCTTCTTTTATCAGATTTTGAATAGAGGGCAATATAAACCTCGAACTTCCGGACCAAAAATATTTGCTCGTCTGCGGTCGAATGTCATCATTTCTGTCCTTTCCTCAAACGACTTATGACTGGGGTGGAGGAAATGGCTTTGGCCGGGGAGGAAAGTGGAGGAACTGGGGAACAATTTTCCCCAAGCATGTTAAGAAAGTCCTGATTTCAATACAAAAAGAGGCGTACTTTAGCACTCGAGATTTATCTCAGACTTTTGAGAAAATTTTTTATCAATTTGCTCACTCCACAACCACATTTCCTGGTTTTTAGGCTACCAGTCTGGGGATTCTAAACACAAAAACTGAAGAGTTACTTTAATCAACAACTTGCCGCCCCTCAGAAAGTGCAGCCCGGGACTCGAACCTCCCAGGGCCACCCCTTGCTTCGTCACTGCTTAGTTCTACTAAACCCCGTAATTATTATTTCTGCAGAAAATTGTTAGGGTGAATTCTGTGTTGTGATTCTGAAGAAATGCGTTGCGGATTCGGAACCAATGAATGTTAAAAACGCATGAATTTTTTCATATACGCTCGTGCAGCGTGTATATTTACAGTAAAACTGCGTCATGATTTTTACAATCAATTTACCAGGAAAATCTCGTTAAATCATTGTCTTAACAATTAGCGGTTGTTATCCGGTTAACTAAGATGTACGTATATCCGTTGTCCGGATAGTAAAAATTATTGATATCCGAATTAACCCTAGTAAATAGTGTATATACGTTGTTTCAGTGTAGTGCCTTGTAGACTGCGAAGCATGTTGCTGCCTGGAAAGGTGTTCTTCCCAGCTGCTTGGCTATTACGAACGTTCACACCATCTTACTGTCTAAAAATCTTTTCATTTAGAAAAAAGGACCTCGAAAACCGGCATGGCCTTTTCGCTCCAGTGGTGTAGGAGGCGGAGGGTGCAAGCACACCCCCAATAGTTTTGATCTGTTGAAAATCTGGGCAAAACGGCGCCCAATTTTGCTTGATTTGAAAAATGGCACCCAACTTTTGCACAAAAACACATTGACTTTTTTTTGGAGGTCATACCAAAACAAGATCTCCATGATCTCTGCGAGAGAAAATTTGNAGGCAAAAGTCGCACAAAAACTTTTCGGGCAAGTTTGGGAAAATTCCGGGCAAAAATCCTTCGCACCCCCAAAAATTTGCCTGCTCCTACACCTATGTTTCACTCTGGAACAAAACTGTAGTTAACGGTATCTTTACATGCAGGAATGGCCCAATCGAATTCACCTCATCTTATTCTGGTGTTTTTGCTTTCCAGCAATGATGGTAGTCGCTCGTATCGCAGCATGTTGGTCAAAACAAGCATTGTAGTTATTACTTGCATGTGTCACACACACAGATTCGGTACCAATAATACACCATTGTGATGTAAAAACCCAATACTTAATAGGCATTTTCGATTGGGGTAATTCAAGATACGAAACCTCCCGATGCTCTATTTTCAGTTGCCAATCCCTAATTACACTATTACCAGTAACGTATTTTGCTGTCTGCAGGAAGAAAAAAAAGAATTGGAACAAGATGGAGTCCCGGATGATGAGGGTTGGATTAAAGTAACAAGAAGAGGTCGCAATCCTGGGGCAAGTCGGGTTGAAGCCAAGGAACTACAGCTAAAAGTGAAGGAAAGGAAAAAACGGAAAAAGCAGGTACAATGTTCATCCTCCTTTGGTGTTTACTTCGGTGCTCTTGCACATTACTGTGTTTCACACTTGACTCTTTTTGCAGGAGCTGTTGAACGTTTATTCATATCAAGTCAGAGAATCGAAGCGAGAAAGTAAGTACTTTAATAAAGTGGCGCGAGGTAGCTGTTGGTGCTGCTGACTTCAAAACTTTATCTCAGAGATCGCCGAACTTCGTCGCAAGTTTGAGGAGGACAAAAAGAAAATACAAACAATGAGAAAAGCTCGAAGGTTTCGCCCCTTCTAACGCAACGTCACGTTCCTGGATGATTGACGAAGGACTTTCAGCAGCAAGTGCGAAGCTGTCAGTACGTCATAATTTCCATCGGTGTTTCATCCATGGGAGGAGTCCTGTCTGGGCCGTACGCAATTATCTCCAAGAGCCTAAACGAAAAAGAAGTGGTGATAAAACCGTTTCGATAAAAATTAACACTGTAAAGATATTTCAGCTGTATGTACCTCGTTTTCGGAAGAGGGTCTGACAAGCTCTGAAACTGGTCTGCAATGAAAGAACACATACATTTCAAATTAACAACATCTCCAATACGATGCTTTCAGCAGCTTTTTATTGATCGTTTTCGCATTCTCGTAAACAATGTTAGGGTTTCTTTAATCGACATACGTACGATGATAAGTTACCTCTTGTGCAACTTAAGATGCGAGTTGCTATGGCAATTTGGCATATTTGTGAAAAACGATCAATGGCCAATTCGTCCGTGCTGCCCTGTATGGGGGTCGTGTCAGAATGATTGCATAGCGCCATCAACTCGCCGATCAGCGAATGAACCTGTTGCTTTGTCCATAACTGTAGGTCTGGGTTGCCGAGAACCGATCCTTTCGCGATCGCCTGTGAAATGTCAGACGACAATACGTGCTGAAAGTTGAAATACTGTTGAAAACATGAATAGGCCTTCATTGTTGGGATAACAGATTCCGGCATACGTTGTTATATATTCATTGATATTTTTCGAACGCACTTCAGTGATGGCATATTATTGCGTTCCGTCGTCACGCTATATTATTTTGAAGCATCTGCAAGCTCCGTGGTTAAACATCTACACGCGGAACTAACAAACGCTCCAGGCCAACACAATATACCAATACCAAACGGGCTTTTCACTGTTGTCTGGCATGGTGAAGTTTACTTCGCGAGCCTACATATCAGACCGAGGATGTCGTACGCAAGAATTTCCTCCCTAAACACAAGTTTTTGCTGATACTGCAACGTTAAATGCGGTTTGAAAAGCTGCCAAAAATGAGTGGCTACACTCAGTGCATCTACGTTTATTTTTATGAAGGCGCAAAACAATCGTATTGATGGCGGATTATAGCAATAAAGATAAACAAATTGTCAAGAGCTGACAGGTTGATATATACAGACAAAGTTATAGTTTAATTAACATTGCGGGAAATTTGCTTCCACATTTTCTCCGCAGGTCTGCTGGTACCTATAGAAACAGTGAACTCCATAGGCTAGAAACAGTGAACTCCATAGGCATAACTACAGAGACATTTCGATTGAATACCGAACGAAAGATTACTCAGTCCAGTTCCCAAATACGCATCTACAAGTTCATTTCCCGTATTTCTAATGCTGACCGTGATCGCGATCGCCTGCAACTTAGCTAACTATCAATCAATGCGTTTCATTCTGCCAGTGTCCTGGTTTGATAAAAGATGTATGAGTTGCTTCCCTTATTCACCGGACTATTACAAAATTTTGCTGATATGGGGGGGTCTTTTGCACAAACCCACTCATAGCAGGTTAGGGGCGCAACCAGGTCTTTATTTCGGGGGGGGATATTCAAGAAATTTCATTCGATGACGCCATCGTGCTAATCCAACCGTGGTACCACTTTTTCGCAAACGGTCACATATAATAATATTGTATTTTTGCCTGCAGAGATGAAGTCAGCACACACATTCTGCACAACGCTGGTTAATAAAAATAGAACGTTTCACAGAAACGTTGGAGGCTGAATCACAGGTGTCAAGCGAAATTTCTGACTTCACGCCATGTGCGCATGCACAAGCAATATTCTACATATCAAATACGCTGAGAAAACTGATTATTAGGGCTTAGGATTTGGTGTTTAGGTAAGTGTGTCGGGTTAGGGTTTATGTTACAGTACTATAATATTAAGTCCAATATTTTTCACTGGCTTTGCTTATTCACGTACTGTAGATTATTGTGGGGTATCTGACATCTAACCAAAAAGTTTCAATATACACAACACACATCAAAAAAGCAATCGCCGAACTTTATTCCTTTACTCTGCGAAGCAAAATGATAGCAGAAATTTCGCTTGACACCGGCCTACAGAAACTTAAACTTAACGTTTTGTAACGGCGTTGGAGGCCGAGCCTCAGGTTTACAGATGCGCATTCTTAACACTACTTGTTCACTTGGTACAACACTACAGCAGAGTGGGATGCGAATGCATTGTGACATGCACACCCTCAAACGAACAAACACTGCAATGTCCAAGCACTCAGTCACAAAATAAAATGCGGTTGCAGTGTTCAAAGAATAAGGACGAATACAAACAATCTGACTGCGTCAAAGCAGGCAACCATTACGTTTTTAGACCTTCTACATCTTTCGAGATACAAGTACATATTTTTTAAAAAATGCCTCCAATGTAGGAATGTTGCATTAAGCCTGATGAGTCAATGATTACTAACACTCGCTCTCCAGGGCAGGTTGCATGGAGCTCTGCATCCATAATTATAGGCCACACGCAATCTGCATGCATGACTTCCTGAAATTCCACCACCATGATTGAGATGCATTCATTGGCGTACAAAGGAACGAAAACGTACATTTTTAACCGCATTTGAACATCGGGAAAAAAAGGCTCGCAGCTTGTTTGCTGCACAATATTTTTATCGCAATTGTCTCTGAATGTGTTTGTCATCTGAGAGCTCAGTATCCAGAACAGCTCCCAGATATTTGTATTGGTTAACAGATTTCAGATTTTTATTTACCATGTGTCAGGAATGGGGACGTTTAAGGCTATGAGCTTTCAGGCCTTGCACTGGTTGCAACAGTTAGGGTCTTGTAAAGCGTCATTTGGAGCCAAAGTGGTCTAGTAGGTAGGTGCGTTCAACACTTGACCAGCACTCATATGACTCTTTACTAAACCTTTTTCCCAAGCCGCGGTATTGGGATTAACCCAGAACGACACAAAAACGTGAAAGAATCCTCAACCTAAATTTAGTTAAAAACCATCAGGTTTCGAACCGAAAATGCAGCTAAAAAACGTTTTTCTTAAGAAATGCACTACGTTAATAATGGTGATCCGCTTTGCCCCTAACAAAAATAATCAAAAGGTCGTAGAAGAACAAGCGGCTTGCTATTATGTCAAGATTTATCTTATCAATTTGAAAGTTTCAACAATTTGCACGGTTCAACAGTACCCTAATGTTATAAACTGTCATGATGGCAAATTTAGGCCTGTCTAAGAAAAAATAGTACACGAACAAATAGATAAAAATGCCTTAGAAATACGAACATTTTAAACTATCGCCGAAGTTTTGATACTTCCAGCATAATTGTGGTTAAAGACCATTTATTTACGAAATTTTCGATCAGATAACCTGTCTCAAGATAAACCTTGTAAGGAGATCATTTACCCGTGGGACAAAGAAAAATTCCAATAAGATTTCTTAAAAATGATTAGAATATAAAATTTCATCTGTATTCTTTGAAAGTTGTATTCAAAATCGCTATGCAAAGTTTTGAAAATTTCGGGGGGGGGCAAATCCCCCCCTGGTTGGGCGCCTGTAGCAGGTGTACGAATTAACTTACTTTCAGCGCTGGTTTGGATGCTAACAACGATTTCAGGTATCCGTAATGGAGTCTGGAGTGTAACTGGGTGTAGCTCAACGTATCGCTGTTGTTTCGGCCACTTGTTGACAAAGACGACGTAACCAACTCAGGAGCAAACGGCGTCTTGACGCACCACCCTGCTAGCCCATCCAGGGGAGTTAATGACAAGCTGTCCGGTATTGTCTGAGTTGCTTTGACGACAGTCCGCCAGAGCTTGTCCATCTGTTTGAAAATAAACATACTGTAATGGTTAATAAACAGCATTCTGACTGGGCCTACTTTCCAGCGGGAAAAAAAGCGAAATTCGAACATTTGATACTGCATCAGGCTTTGAGTAATTGACTAAATTATTATCTATTTTGCACGGGTACCAGCAACGCTACTAAAAAATCCCAACAACTGTGCCATCGTCAGTGTTACGTTAATTAGTCTCAGCAAGATTTAACCAGACTTTTGGCAATTTCTGTTTGTTTTATTGGCCAAAATTGCATCCGTTTGTTCAGTGATGAAGGAGGCTGGAGTGTAAGCGCACCCCCAAACGTTTTGATTTGTCGAAAATCCATGAAAATTTGTGCAAAATCCCTGAAGATCTAGGCAAAATCCGGGAAAATGGCGTCCAACGTTGTTAACACATGAAGACCTTTTTTTGGAGGTCACACCAAAAAAAGCTCTTCATGATCTTTGTGGGAGAAAATTTGTAGGCAAAAGTCGCACAAAATTTTCTCGGGCAAGTTGGGGGAAATCGAGAAAAATCCTTCGCAATCCGAAAAATTTGCTTGCTCCTATACCTATGCGTATGATAGACATTTCTATTCTTTGTGAAAACTTCAAATAAAATGACGCTTCCAACAGCACGGCAAGCGCGAACGAGTAACTACACTTAATACTAAAAAGCAGTTCGAAATAAAATCCGACTAAGTGAAATTTATCTGGTAACAAAAACAATCAGCATATTAGCTTATCTAAGGGGCTGGCAGAAAGTACTAAAAAGCATCGTTCGCCCAGTCCCGTTAAGAAAAGTGATAACGCAAAACAAACTGTCCTATTTCAGGTGAAGGGATTGCTGCATGTCTGCGCTAGAAATAGACTCAATGCAAGGACTCTCCTACACCAAAGTGCCCACGACAGCGCCTCGTAGTACTCCCTATTATCGCAAAAGTTGCTGTGCTAGTGGTGCGACCAGTTTGTCCAACAGTATGACGTGGGCAGTTACTACCGTGATATGCGCACAATACCATCACGCATCGGTCCTCGCGCGCGTGACCAAGGACCGCGCTCAAGGCATAGGGGCTCGTTCGAAATATCTGCATTCCAATTACTGTCAAATTTACAAAATGTTCGGGCAAACCATATGGCGTCTTCGTGGCAAACGATGTCATACTGCTAGATTGATCGACGACCAAAATGGTATCTTACTTAGCAATGAGAACATCCTTGACCTGGCCGGTAGAGAGAGTATTTAAAGATTTTTTTAACCCGGTTACACTCCGTACCACTGAACACACAGGAGGTGCATTTGGGGAAGGAGAATATCACTACTGCGAACGAAGTCTTCTTAGCTGTCAAAACATAGGGAAAGGTGCAGGCTGTGATGAAATCCGACCTGAAATGTTTCAAGCCTTCAACAGAAAGCTTTTTGGCTAACTCCTGTATGTCAAGTGGCATGGCGTACTCGAAGGGCACCGAAAGATTAGCAAAGCGGGGTGATCAACCCCATACACAAGAAAGGAGACATGAGGAATGCACTAATTATCGGGGGATTTCCCTTAAGCTTCATGGAAAATGATGCAGCGAAATAATTGAACCAACGCTGGAGGGTAACCGGTGCCGGTGCGGTTTTCGTCCCGAGGTGTTATGTTTCTGCAGAAACCCATGCCAGTGCGCACTGCAAATATTCGGCAATGCACTGCAGCAGGCCGAGGAGCTCGAGCACCTTGAGGTGGTATTCACGAGTGACGGAAGGCAGAACAAAAAGGTTGATACATGGATTGGTAAAGCAAACGCAGTTCTGCGTGAACTTTATCGCTCTGTGGTCACAAACGGGAGCTTTCAAACATCGTAAAGCTTTCAGTTTTTAAATCGGTCTTTGTTCCGATCCTCGCCTTTGGTCATTCATTAATCTTGGGTAAGGACTGAAAGTGTGATATCTTATGTGCAAACGGCAGAGATGAAATTTTCGCGAAGACCTCACGGCGTGACACTTTGCGACAAAGTGCGCAGCTGTTAAAATCGTAAACTCTTGGATGTCGACCCACTTCTCCGAATAGAGATCCCAGCTACGTTGGTTCGGCCACGTAACCAGGATGTCCCAGGTAAGATTGGTGAGGAGAGTCCTGCTGGCTACACGCACGAGAAAGCGGGGTCGATCAAGGACCAGGCAGGGTGATTACATCTCTGACATGGCTTGGTCCCGTCTTGGTGTGGAAACAGCAGAACTATCAGAGGTTGATAACCGTGAGATCTTATGAGTCCTCCCAGAGTTGCTGCTTCCGCGACCCTCCCCAGAGGAAAAGCGGGTGTGAAGATGAATGGATGAAGCTTAAAGTACGTCACGGTCTAAGGTTAATCATGTTTCAGCAGACTACCAGTTAAATAAATAGGTAACATCAAACAAAGCAGAGGAATCCAACTGAATGTTAAGAAATTGGTTCCAAAATCAGTTCAAGTAACTTCGAACTATGATTTGAAAAACGCAGGTTACTGCCAATAAACAAAATCATTATAAACGCGCAACAGAAAACAGCCGCTCACCCACGTTTTTACTATCAACGACTTAATATTCAGTCATTTACAACAAACCGTTAACAAAAAAGTCTCCTCCATAGCGATGAACTACTATACTTGTTTTGGATAAAACTGTTCAACAAAATGGACAGAACACTTGTAGGTCATGTCAACTAACAGTTATGTATGCATTGCAAGCAAACCGATATAGTAAACGAACCATACGGATGAGTTCGAAACAGAATCAAAAGAAGGCTGACGCAAGAATTACAAGGTCGCTTTAACAGCGAGTATCGACGAAACGCAGTCACTACTTCAGATAAAAACAGTGTCGCCTGATTTGTTCCCACAGTTTACTGGCAAGCAGTGGCGGCTCGTGGTGAAAATAGCCGGGAGGGTTCCAAATTTCCATCTCTGTTTGGACATCCAGGATTGCCCTCCTGGCCGTCTTTAAAAATTAGTGGCGTTTCCAGTCACTCCAGCAGGCCTAATCCTATCAACATTGTAATTTTCAGTTGTTCCTATCGATACATCGATAGCATTAACTTCAGTTTCATTAATCCTAAGCCCAAACCCTAAAGCGTAAACAGAAACATAAAAGTATTGGAAACTTTAAAAAAGTAAATGAAAACCAGTCCCATCACAAGTATAAACACTACCACCAAAGCGAAAGCCGCAAAGGTGAGATCCGAACCGAAAACACTCGCCCAGTATACTAGGACGCTTCCGTTCTACTGCCATGACGGTCCGCTGGTATGACAAACTAAACGTTTTATTTGAACCATGTCACTGCCAGCAGACCTACTGCCATTTCCTTCTTGAGCTGGTACTTTCACCATGTCATCTCAAAGGAAGTTCAAATTTTCCACAAAATCTTAAAACAATTTATAATTTTAGACAAAATTTGTTTTGTTAACTAGATTGTTATGCTTTTCCGGTAAAACTTTGTATCCTGAATCAATTTCAGCTGCAATGTCACCTCACAAAGAAATTAAAGGTCTACTTATATGCTTGCCAGATCTCTCATGCTACAAAATTTTCTCATTTAAATGTTTTAAATCAGTCGCACCTTTTGTTGTCTAAGAATGATCTCCACCAAATACTGACCTCCATCTTCAAGCGCCAACCCTCATAGACAACTCATCCGCTTGCTGTGGTGCAGATAAAGGGCTGCATTTTCGCAGCCCGAGGTTGGCGACCAAATTTAACTCCAATGCCGCTAATATCGCCAAAGTACTAGTAACAGCATTGTTTAAAGTATAATTATCAAATTCATTATTCAAGAAATTCAGGTAGTAAAAACCAGTCAAGATAACATTTCCTCCGTTTTTTCAAAAAAGTTCATCGTCAAAATAACAAAAACTCCTTGCTACAGGTGGATATACCAACATGTTTCTTGTAGCCACTTGCTTGGTTCTTTAGTTTAGGGCTGTACCGAAAACAGCCCCGAAACCGCCAAATTCATCGGTGTGATGAAATGCCATCGCATAAACGGTGTCGTTGGAAAACATTGGTTTGAAACATTGGTTTTGTTGGATTACTAGGGAACTATTGAGCCAAAATGGTATTGGAAGTACTGACGAAGATTGTGTTGTGAAATTTCGTCAACTAAATCCCAACTTAAGGCGAATTCGGTGGAATCTTTTGCCTTGCACTTTTCAGGGAGGGTTGCAGCCCGTCTAGACGAGCTGCACCTGCTGGCGAGCGATAATATCGTTACCTCTTGAATTTTTTAATCTGATGTGGATTTTACGTCGGTAGTTTATGTCATTGTCAGCGCAAGGAGCTGTTTTTTTCGGTCATAGACCGAAACGTTTGTGAAATGACTGAAAAAAATTAAGCCATTTCGGTCAGAACGTTTAAAAATATAGGCTAAAAAGCACTTGTATGGCAAGTTTTAATACAACTGCGAGACACAATACCGAAATGTTTCAGTGTCCAAAATGTCTCAGCAAAAAATGACCGAAATGTTTCAACGAAAAAAAAACAGGCAGGGAGAGACCCAACTTGAGCTGAACACAATCCCGGTGCGTCCGTGCCACAAACCGCACTTAACATTCTTAAATTTACGGCAAGTGTTCAGTCTCCAACCTTACAACCTCTTAATAGGAAGGCTCACCTGAGTCGCAGTACAGTAGCAAATAGTTGAATCTTGTAACAACCAATGCTGCACGACGTCCAGTAATTCCCAGCATGGCCATGAACACTTTTCTGAGGTAGTTTCCAGGGCATCGTTATTCGTCTCTTTGGTTCTGACATATGCAAGATGTAACATCCTAAATTCTCACCGAAACTATCACATGTAGGATGGAACACGAAACTGAGCGTGAAATGTAATACAAAAACCTGAATGTTAAAAATCGCGCACACAGGACGACTTTGCACACATGGATACGGCAATAGTCTCAGGTATCGCTTTCACAAAGGAGACACCAACAACGCATAAAGGGTCTAATCGACAAAAATTGTGAGGTCAAAACAATGGAAGCAGCGTTTTGAGAATGCAATTGTTTGAAGTTATCCGGCTGAGGTAATGACCACTGACAGCACAAAACATTAATCGTTGGCAAACAAACAACGCGTCAGCATTAAAGTTATTTTCTTTACAACCAGCAAAACAAATGTTACACTGACAAATGAGTTATGACAAAAAACTTCAATGACGGCAAACTGGGAGTGAAACGTTTCATAATTAGATTCTGTCCGTTTGGGATGTTCAGTAGGCAACTACAAACTAATACGGGAAGGTCCCTCAAGTAAGATTGTTGACGTTATTGCGGTACCCAACACATCAATATTTGCACAAATCTGCTGTTTAATTCGTGCGTCTGAATGCAGAATGGTGCTGCAGATGGTTCAGCTATAAAGAAACTCGTCAGTACCTGGCATTATTAGCAACTGGCTACGTAATGCGTAATGGGCAAAACAACAGAGCCTTCTCCACTGGTGTGCATAATAATGTATAAAACTTACAGCGTGTAAAAGGTTGTCACAGCAACCATGAAGACGCAACAGAATCTTGGACATATTTCGAGGCAGGCTTTGAGATCATTCGACCCACCAGTTTGTAAGACACAATAATCCGTGACAATCGATGAAACTAGATGAAAGACGTGCTCCTTTTCACAGCTCTGGAAAGGACGTACGATAGTAAAGCATATGCGACGTGCGCAGAAATGCTCAGCATATTTGATGGAATCAAGGAGGATCGTCCAAGTATAAGTCATGCAGCTGTGTGCTACAATTAAATGTAATTTTAAATCGACGCCTTGCTTAGTTGCACAACCTTCCCCTAAAAAGTATTACTAAACAAAGCCGAAAAATAACAAACCGATTCAAACGTTAACTATCTCGATTAAGTTTATCACGACAATGGAACGTGATTGCAAACAAACACCCACTGTGAGTAGGACTACCGAAATTATCCTCAGCATGATAGAGAAAACAAGTGCAGTAACTTTCACTAAAAACAAAAGACAAGGAGAAAAAACTTTGACATACCAGCATTTGCTTTCAGTAAACAACTAACCACCAATACAAGACGTAAAGCTGACTTGAGGCGTTCCAGAAACGAGTACGATAAGATTTTCATTTTTTCGATACTGCTATAGATATTTCGATAATAGGGCTTGTCTTTATTTTAAAAGGTCGAAACGAATATTGCCATTCTTCAGTTACTTTCTGTGGGAAGCGTAATTTTAACCAAAACGATTTTTCCTTTTCTAGCTAATTTAGGGTGTTGCCTTAATCAACCTTTAGAATCATTGGTGTTTTGGCAATATGGGCTCTCAAAACTCAGATAAGTTAACTCACACTTTCTGCTTGGGCATTGCTAAAGCAAAATATTTACACAGCAATTTTTTAAGATCTTCGCTTTAGATTGTGGGTAGTATCAGTCGCTTTTTAGTCGATGAAATACCAATATCTTAAGCACCTCTAATTTACTGTAGTACAGTGGATTTAGATGTGATCACACAGTGGGAACATACTAATGCGAAAACACGCGGAAGATAAAACTATGTGATGAATGCAGCAAAATCAACCAGTGAACTGCGTGATTCTCATGCGAGTTCGGACGTATTCTGAATGCAAACCAACGTTTTCGCTGCCTCAAATTCTCGCGTTGTTTCTTGACTGCAAACTATCGTCCTGATCACATCAGTAAGAAAGAAACAGCGGAAGAATAAAACCATGTGCTATCCACAATTCAAAAGTTTACTGAGACGTTTTTTACTATTATCGAGTCCTATAGAAAAGCACATGGAAGTATTGTGAGCTATAACCACACGCAGTTAGAAGACGAAACTTTGGCATATCATGGGTGAATAAAATAGGTCAGTGAGTTTTTGTAAACCTCAGCAACCCTGACAAGCAACTAATGAATGCTATCGATATATATCTAGCATGATTGATTCAACCTTAACTTGTCGCAGCTTTGAATCATTCTGTTAAAACTTAAGACTCTTTTGTTTTCCGAAAAATGTTATGTATTAATCAAAACCACCACTGGTACATTGCCGCACAGGCAAAAATCCAGCACAAATAAACATTTTGCATTGGTCCACTGCCAATCGCCAGTAAATGTGAATTGATAACACCGTTATCGCATTAAGCGCTGTCAAGCGAGCCTGTATCAAAGACCATGAAGGTTGACACAAAAACAACTCGCACAACCACCAAAGTTTAACTTAAAAGAAACCTGGCACCAACCACTACAAAAGGCTAACCCAAAAAAGAATTCGCACACTTAGTTATAAACATCAACCCGTTGGCTTCCTGATTTTGGCATTATTTTTCGCAGCAGATTCAGACGTATTCACATAAAAAAGTTACTTTAGTAGTGTCCGAAGTACAGTATGCTCGCTTTAATGCGCAATCCAACGTGACACACTGAACATGTACGCTGTACAGAAACGTTGCATTCACTAAAAAACACATATATGGAGTATTTGGAAAATGATCGTAGCAACATGAGAAAGCGACTAAATTTATGTCACTACTATTGTAGCACAGTCAATTGGATAGAAGTAGCTGTATTCTACCCCCAATGAAGTGATGTCATAAATGAAAATTCAATATGATGAAGAACTTAGTAAAGACCTGGTTCTAAATCTAGCGCACTTAGTAACTTGTTACTGAGTAAGCACTGCACGCTCTTTGCGTCCTTATAGGCGCAATACCACTGATAACAGCTGATTCAGAAAGAAGAGTAACAATAACCCACAACTGCCAATCACAAACCAATTTCACCTCAACTTAAACGATTTCTCAGCAGCGGTAGCTTTAAGGATGGCAACTGATAACATAATGTGCCGGTCGCACATCAACCTACATGTCCGATGCCACTGGCATTTCACCGTGTCCGCGAACGTGTGATTTCTAATTGCAATTATTTTTTGACGGAACATGAAAAGGCAAAACCAAACTAAGGCAGTAAACGCGAAAATCATCGTTTCAAACTTGAGAAAATTAAAAAAAAAATAAAATAAAATTTGGAGCATAAAATTGGGATAGACTGAACAGTTTCATCAACACTAAAAAAGCCTTCAAAACACTATACATTTTTATTTTGAGACGTTTCGGATTATTCTTAATCCATCTTCAGTCAAAAAATAAAGCAACACCTGGCAATGCTGGCAATTCAAAACCAAAAGACTCTGTGACGCAAAAGACGTCAAAAGCAAAACCAAGACACCCAACCCTGTCAAATTCGCTGAAGTAAAAGCAGGACCAACAGCTATGCAGAAAGTGCTAGAACAAAACCTACATAAGATCGTAATCTACGAAAACAAGCCAAGACCAGCAGCAAGAGACCGTTCACAGAGCACTGCAAGCGAAGGATGCAAAAATTTTAACAATTACTAGTACTACAATCAGCATGATATGTCTACGTCAGCACCAACAGCAATGCACGAAACATGTATCAACATAAGAACTGAGCATCAACCAATTATTTGACATAAAATCTACGTATTGA
>JGI24158J21664_10005366_pt1 | contig 16753 bp, 15 predicted proteins | sample Ectturendosymbi3_FD_21664 | JGI IMG/M metagenome (IMG submission 21664)
AAGGGCGGCTTACATTAAATTTTTAAATCTATCTCATGCGGCTTACAATCAAGGGCGGCTTACAATCAAGGGCGGCTAACAATCGAGTAAATACGGTATCTATGCACTGCATTATTTTTTGAAGTCATAGTATTTGATTTCAGATATAATTTTGGCTGTAGCCTACACTGTTAGCATTGAGGTGCCTAGCTGTTAGTGATTGAACTGATGAAAGATCAATTTGATGATACTGTTAATTGTAGTCCACTCAAAGTTATTGTTTCCAAGCAGAAAAAGTTGTCTTTTGACCGAAGAACTTCATGCAACATTATAGTATGTATGGTTGTACCTGTTTTGCTTCATGAGATAAAAGCTGCGCTTAGGCTATTTTATCTTTAGTCAAACACAATTAGTTGCAGTGGTTATGTGTTGATTAGGCTACAATATGCCGAGACAAGTATTTAAAGTATAGTGTGAGGTCTAAGGGTTCAGGTTTTGTGGTTAGGATTTACGTTTTTGGGATAACACTAAACAGAGGGCTGGCTGGAGGGCTGTGTTTCCAAATAAATAACATGAATTTTCTGTGGACTGGCAGCTGGGCCGGTAGGCTGCACAACAGGGTGGGCCAGTGAGCTGCACATAAAGGCAGGCTGCGGAAAAGCCCACCGGACTGCCTTTTTGTGCAGCCTGGTGGCCCGGCCCTCTGTCTTACATGCAGCTCTCTGAAATTCATGTTTTGCATTTGGAAACACAGCCCGCCCTGCCCGCCAGCCCTCCAATTAGTGTTATGCCGTTTTTGCCTTTAGGGCTTAGCCTACAGGTCACACAATGCAGACAACAAGCTGCCAACAACTTGCCAGCACTAAAACCATGACACAGTCCATCTGTGCAATGTGAACTGAGCCATTGCAGACGTCACAGTCAACTAAGTAGGTCATCATGCGTTCCAAAGGTGTCATGTGACCATTTCAACCAATCATGTTCATCCAAAGGCAAAATAACTTGAATAGTATCTTGCTTCATGAGGCAAAATAAGCATTGCCTTACATTAAACAGAACTGTCAAGCAACATGTATATGTTGCTGTAGAACTTGCAATTTTGCAGAGTCAAGGCGGAGTCTTTTGTGGAGGAGCAGATACGGAGCAAATCTTTTCAGAGTCGGAGCAGACGTGGCATCACAAAAATGAGACTCACTCCACTTCTGGTAATGAGTTTTTCCCACTCCGATTACGTCATCACACATCCTTTAACGATATCCGCTCTGACGGACATCCATTGTTGATATTGTATCCATTAATATTTTTTGTGCTCTCGTGTCTATGATCACGTCTGTATGGACCACAAGTCAGCAATAAACTGCTATTATTATTGTGATTACAATAGTATATGTAACGCCATTTCAAACGGCTTACAATCAAATAAATACGGTACTTACTACTTACATGTTGCTATATATATGTAGATATAGTCTGTTTTGTTTCTCAAAGTTTCTGCTATATTTTTAAAAACTACTGTTCATTTTCAGGCCACTTATTTTTCGTAGCTTGTATGTGACTAGCCTGTCTTTTGAAGGTATCTGCTTACAGTAGTGAATGGTGTACCTGTTAATTCAATGGCCACATTTGGTAATGCCCGTGGTTCAACTGCTTGCGTGACAAAGGTGGAGTTAACTATTTCATGTCAAAAACTGCTGAATAAAGATTTAACTTCAAAATCTGATCCTATATGTGTTGTGCTCCTGCAAGATTCAGCATCAAAGAAATGGGATGAGGTAATAATATATTGAATATGTTTGTTATGTTTCAAAAGAGGTTTGCAACTGTCCAATCCAAAAGCTTGAGGACTAGTTGGTGGTTTCAGTACCATGAGTGTGGGGATTAAAAAAGGATGTGTTTTTCATGAGTGCAGCTAGTGTATTTTAAGGCGTTTTGAGGAACCAAAACAGTCTCTCAAAATTTAGCAGAACCTCTCTGCATAACCATCACCAAATACACTAAAACCTCATTTTATGACCATCTTGGGATTCAGATGAAATATAAAGTTGCAGTCTCCAAATTGTCATAACAGTCACCAAATTCAAACCTCAAATGGAAATTTTAGTGATAGAAGCAGTGCTCTCACTTTTAGGGATTTTGTCCCGAGATTGGAACTTTTGACCTTTTTTAGGGATTTTCGGAAAAGTTAGTGTAATTGTGTGATGAGCCTGAGTGACGGTGATGACCTGGAGTCGCTCCTGGTGTATGCGTTCATGTTTTTATGGAATTAGGCAACCCGTTCTGTGATGCAACCGGCTACCTTTTTGCAATTCTATGTGCACAATGCTGTTGTCAAATGCGAGACTGTCACAGATGTAAAGGGACTTGGCATGCCAACTAAACAGTCCTCCTATTTGCGCCCCTGAGGGTATGAACTAGGGTTACAACATCTGATGAGGCACAATTCTGGAAAGATTGGTGTTAGTCACTTTGACCAATTTTTGTGACAAAAATGCTTTTATTATGGTATATATTCCGAATGCATCCAAAGCACATTGCCACCGTCGCTTTCCTGGGAGAGCAGGATAAATACAGAACAAAACGAAAACAGCAAAAATTGTTGCATTTTACTGAACCAAATGCCAACTTCTGAAAACAGCAACATTTATGAAAATGAAAAGTAGCACAGAATTATTACGCAACAAGCTACAAGGCGAATACAAGAAATAAATGTAAAACGATTTACAAAAATAATTTCTCTGGCTATGCATATTTCTCTAAATATCTTATCTTCTTCAACAAGCTCTTGTTGGACTTCATAAACACAAAGAATTCCCCACAAGACATCATAAACACAAAGAATTCGCCACAAGACATATCTTGTAAGTTGCACTGAAGCGTTCAAATCCCTTTCATCGTCACAACAGTCATCTTGTTTCTTTCTTTTGTCCACTGACTCTGCATCAGCGAAAATACCCGTTCAACATTTGCATTGTGAGATACCACAGCAAAGAAAAACTGTACAATCCTTAGGAATTCTTTTTTTTTTTGCAGACACGTTTTTTTGATTGTTGAAAATACTTGCACCATTTCTATGTTTTGGCAGTGCTGTAAATTCTTCATCACTCAAGCAACATTCCACAAACACTTTCAAATTGCAAACTTGGTCAAAACATTTTGCATTGTCTATATGTATTCCTGTACTTATCAGATATTGGTTCAATGGCATCCCAACTTGGTATCTGACTCAAGGACAGCCACTTGAAATAGAACTCTTCTAATGGTTTCATCTGCTAATTCAAATACTCCAAACATCTTTCATAGAGATTTGCATCTTCAGTAAGGAATTTTTCAACCTCATTCTTGTATCCTTCTGTGCCTTTTTGAGCAATAAGCCCTTTAACTTTCAAGGACATAAATTTTTGCCTTTTCCTTCAAGTATTTCGTGAATCGACTCCAAACTTGTCAGCACTTCTACAGTAGAGTTGCTTGCTCTTTCCACTGTTTAAATATGTGTGTGAAAGACAGACATGTGAATGGAAGTGCCAGAGGTATAGCTCACTCATTTCAATCTCAAAGAACTGCTTGATGATTGTAGGTGGGTGCTCTTGCAACAAAAAGGATATTATTGGTAAAAACATTTGTATCAATCTTGTGATTCCAGGAAATGAGGAAAACCCGCGAGTCTTGCTATGAGACTGATATATTTTATTGATTGTATTTTCAATATTGATGCTCATGCGTTTGGCTCCATGGTGAATACAATTGTTTAAAACATATGCTGGACAGCCTACTCCAATCAATGATGTGTTTAACACTATCTTTAACTTTGCAACCACATTGTTACCATGTCCATAACGACTCAATCTGCCAAACATTGCATTGCAATTGTTCCCCATGAATGCCATGCACTTGCGAGAGCATGCTTTTTTCTAAGGCAGGGTTTCTTAACCTAGGGTGCTAGCACCCCCAGGGGGGGCTGAAAGCGATTTCAGGGAGTGTTGGGGAAAGTCACATATGTGGCGGGCAAAGGTAAAAGGAATACGTTTGGACAAAGGTGTTAGCCAATGGTAGGGGTTGCTGGATTGCTTAGACGTGACCAAATGGGGTGCTGAGAAAAAGGTTAAGAAACGCTGTTCTGAGGTATCTTGTACATATTCAGCAATTGTATCAGCAGTCTCATTAGGCTTGTTCGTAAATTTGATCATTTTAGACTGTATACCACCATCCTTCGAGTCAAATTTCTGCACAAGTACTGGAAACAACCTTAATGCATCATGACTGCTGCCATCTGTAGCAATTGCACAAAATTCAAAATCATTTTCTTCAAAACTTGTCAAGGCAGCATCGATCGAATACGGTGCAAGTACAGATGTAAGAATGGCTTCCGTCTTTGTTCGGGCGCAGGAAAACTTTTTTTGCCAAATCAGAATCAGGCAACATTTTTTTCAGCAAAGAGGACAAAAAATCCATGGATAGAAAGCTATTGTGATACTTAACTGTGCAAACAGCATAAGCGCCCTCGACAGCAGTAACTTCATCTCCTATTTTACATCCTGATGTGACAAAATAATTTGTCACTTTACTTGATGAGGAAGCTCCACTTACTGCTTTGCTATTTTATCAGAACTGAGATGTGATTTTAAATCTGAAATACCTTTGTATGAAACCGAGATGTATGTTCGTGGTTTACAAACTAAGCATGCTCCTTTCCCATTCATATCTACCTTCCTGGAAACATGGATGTTTGCTTTCATCTTGTTAGTAAATTTACATTTTAGCTTAGCCACTTTAAACTTTTCGCGTTCGGTAACTTTTGAGCATTTTGTGCCAAAACAACTGGATCGTGGGTGGCTTTGCACAAGTGTAACTCTGGCGCCGAAAGTGGTAGAGAGCTGTTCAAAGGCTGAAAAGACTCGGCAGGTCCTGTAGTTCGCAATGAAAAAAAATTTGGTTGGGGGTTGTGGACAAACAAAATGCCTCTTGCTGCTGGTCTTGGCTGTTTTCGTAGATTACGACCTCACGTAGGTTTTGTTTTAACACTTTCTCCACAGCTGTTGGTCCTGCTTTTACTTTCAGCGATTTTGACAGGGTTGGCAGTCTTGGTTTTGCTTTTGACATCTTCTACATCACACTGTCATTTCTTGCGTCACAGAGTCTTTTGGGTTTGAATTGCTGGCATTGCCAAGTGATTCTTTATTTTTTGACTGAAGATGGATTAAGAATAATCTGAAACGTCTCATAATAAAACAAGCATAGTTTTTTGAAGGCTTCTTTATAAAAATATAAAATATTTCTGTTTTTCATAAAAAAATCAGTAAATTTTGTTTTATCAGTACAAGTTCATATGTGTTTTTGTGTTGCAGGTTGGGAGAACTGAGCATTTGAAGAACACTTTAAACCCAAGCTTTGGTAAAAAAGTTGTTCTCAGTTATTTTTTTGAAGAGGTGCAAAAAATTTGCTTCAAAATATATGATATTGATAATAGCACGGCAACACTGGATGATGATGATTTTCTTGGAGAGTCTGCTTGTACTTTGGGCCAGGTAACAAATCTTTGTCAAGTTTTACATGATGTTGGTTGTGTGGTGCTGATGTTTCAGATTTGTGAATAAATGTTTTTGTTTAGCGCACATGTTTTGTTTTGCCTAAATTTAAGTCATTTTTGTAATCCATATGCCGATACAAATTGCAGTCAACCGAGTCATCTGACAAGGGTGCTTCTAGCAGTGTCTACTTAGAAGTTGCAACACAAGCCTAGACTTTATACAATTAGAATGTTTCAAATTGCATCACAACTTGTGGTTCCCTAAAACTAAGAATTTGCATTTTCCTATGAATATGGTGAAAATGTGCCAATTTTCAGTGGATGGGCTGCCCAGATTTTCTTCTGCTCATGCCCAAGGTGGTGAAAAAATGCTGGCAATTTCCAAAATAGACAGCACTGATTGTTGGTTCTTATATTTGCAGCCATGTACTATTGCAATTCATCCTTGGAAAATGTGAGTGTTGCTGCTGATAAACACTCCTTGACATGTTGCAGGTTGTGTCAAAAAAGACATACGAGTCAAATCTTGTGAATCATGACAAAAGACCATGTGGATTGAGTTCAATTACAGTTAAGTGTTATTCAGTTATACTGAACTAACCAGTTGCATTGCTTGTTCTTTCGGTGTGAATATGCATTAATTGACGTATAAATGTGGTTTTGCCAGTATTATGATGATAGTATTGTGTTATGACCTACTTAGAAAAAGCTTGCAGATAGACATTAGATGCAAGGTTCACATTAGTTGGAAAAATCTGTTTATATATTAATAGCATTTATTCTACAAATGCATTTGCATTCATTTTGTTTCTTTGTTTTGTGTTAACTAGATTGACCGTTTATGGTTCGTTAGCACTGAATTTTTTCCAAAACAAGAATATTTTCAGAAAATGCTAAAATCATAGGAAGTGATGATTTTCAAGCAAAGTTTCTAGAGGGCGATTGTACAAAGATGTTGAAGACCACTGATCTGAACTATGCATTAATATATCCGTGCATATTTGTAAACACTTCATCTGTCTGAGCTCTTCTTTCTAAACACAGCTTTTCACTTTCAAAACTACTTTCACAATTGTCAAATGTCCCAAATCAACTCATTTACTACCAGATCCTGTGAAATTTCCACTCTTGTGTCTTTCCTAGTTTCTCAAAGTCAAGAATTTGGTTGATGGGAGCATCAACGAAAACATTACTGAAAAGACTGGCTACATCAAATGATGTCATAATCTTTCTAGGTTAGGTTTATCCTGAAGCAAAGATACAAAAGTTCTTAAAATTGTTGCTACAGCATTAAAAATGATATTTAAATCAGTTTTGTGCTAAACAGATATCAAAGTGCAAACATATTTTGTGCAGGTACTTGCAGAAGAAGTTAGTGACACAAGAGTAGTGACAATGTCACTAAATGCCCAGAAACTGGATAAAAAGGTAACAAGCAATTTTTTATCCATATCTGTTTGATAATTTCATTTCTTTCAGTTGTTATGCAAAAAACTGGCTTTGTGTAAAACAGATATTATATATTGATGAAAGTTTTTCAACTCTTGTTGGATTTGTGTTGTTTGTGTCACATGTCACATATGTGTTGTTTTGTATGGTATTTTTGTGTTTGTATGAACTGTCTATTAAATTTGTTTTGTTTTGTGTCGTTTATGTGTTGCTGCCAACTACATGCATTGTCTAAGGACCAAGTGGCATGATTACATCACTGACATGGCTTGTTATTAAAAAATCCAAGTTGGTTGCAAGCTTTTGAGAAATCAGCCAGCTGGGCTCTGCTTTCTGCATTTTGCAATGAACTTGCACAGGACCTGCTGAAGTTTGTGACTATGGGTGGCTCATTCACAGTGGCTGTTCGAAGTCAGTCGTTCTATATTTAGCATTAAGTTGGTTTTTAGCTTCGGTGATATCAGCATTATGGGTATTGCATGTGTTTGAAACTACAGATACCTTTATGTAAATCTTCCTTTAATTTTTTCATCATTTAACCCATAGGCTTTTGCTTACAATTTGCAATATAATTTAAATCAACAGCTTTGACGCAATCTATAAATCTTTTTTATAGGAAATCTTTTTCATGTAACACTATTCACCCTCTCTCCTACAATCTTATTAAATGGAATCTAAAAACAGATTGACATGGCTTGGTAGCTGAGTTTTTTTCACCAAGCCATTTTGGTCATTTGTCCCATAGTGGTATTAAAACTCGTCGTAACTGTGTTCACCAGCCTTCTTTTTCAGACATTATGACCGAATTGTCTTAATCTTTTTTTGGCATTAAAAAAAATTTGGTCTATGACCATAAAAATAAACCCAGCTTTATATCATTTTGGATGGGACTTGTGAAACTTTTATAAAGTCTGAAAACTGTGACTTATTTGAGACCTTGACCTTTCCCAAAGGAAAAGATACAGTGAAAAGTGAATAGTGCTAATGGTCTTTTTGTTTCAATTGTTTAAGGACTTCCTTGGAAAATCTGATCCATTTCTGGAACTATGGAGGAGTAACATTGATGGGACTTGGACAATTGCTCATAGGTAAATAATTCTGAAGTAAAACTGTTACTTAATCCTATAACTAGTTTAAAGGTTTTCTTGTGCTGATGAAGTGTTTTGCAGCTATAGGTCCAGCAACACAGCTCAACAGTCAGTCTATTTGTGATGGTGGTTAGCATTGTTTGTGTAGCATAACAAGATTTTGTGCCCTGGTAGTCTTAACATGTTTATGTGCAAAACATACGCTATGAGCTTAAAGACAGAGCACAAGATTTTACAGAGTTATTGCAATGTGAGATGTAATCCTTGGTAAGAACTCATTCATGCGGTTACATATCAACCTGAGATAATTCATAAAAAAGAATATGCATAACCGACATTGTTGGCTAGATGCAGGTTGTAGTAATGATCAAAGTTTAAAGTATTACGGTTAGTTTTTGAAATTGCAATTTAATTTTTTTGTTTTCAAGAACAGAGGTTGTTAAATGCAGCTTGAATCCTCACTGGAAACCTTTCACAGTAACATTGCAAGCTTTATGTGCTGGTGACATGCAAAGACAGATTAAGGTTTGTTTTTTGTAACTAATAGCAAAGTTACTGCAATATGTTTTTCTTTAAATATTACGTCAAAATGTTACTACTTTGGTGAAGCAACAAAAGTCGATGTGTTTTTCTGTCAAATGCAATACAAATCAAAGTGACTCTTCAATTCCCACTCTCCAGTGTTATTCATTTGCTTTGTAAGTCTTCTCTGTTTATTCATTTCATGTTGGTAAGTTCAAAGTGTTGAAATACTTTACTTCTGAGTTTCTGTTGCATGGCAATTTCAAACTACTTAGTCATGACAATAGTGGAGGTTATACAAGGACAATGGCACTTGCTTTCCAACATTTTTGGCAACAGCACACTTTGCAACTCACTTTTCTTCTGACACACCAAAAACCCAAACTGAAGATATCTCCCAGGTTAAATAAACAAACGTATAAGTGATTTGCTGGAGTTGGATACAATAAATTGCTGTTACCTCAGTGTCAAAGCTGAGAAACAGTCCATTATTGCTCAACAATCTTGTAGGATGTATTGTTCCATAAAATGCTTTATTGCACTTACAGTAGACCAAGAGCAGACTTACTGCTAATGTTTCGAAGAAGCATTTGTTACTCATACACATATGTTAACAAAGTCATTCTCACTTCTGAAAATTTTTGCTTCACGCTTGAGACTCTCTTGTTTCATGAAAGCACTGGAATATGGTATCCCTCATTTGAAAAAGTGTAGTTTTTAACAGAGAACATAATTTAGAATCTTAACATGTTGTATGCGTATATTGTACTTTGAAATGATGCTTAGAGCCACTACTTTCACGCCAATTTGCAACTCTAATTGACTGGTCGATTGTGCTAGAGAGCTATCCAAACCCTAAAAGACTCGGCAATTCTTCTAGTTTTGCAATGAGAAAAAAATTTTTTTTGGTTTTGTTTTTTTTTGTGGGTGACTTCATAAGTGGGATAGGTTTTTGGCCATTTTGGCTCATGTTACCTGGCCTTGGGTCCAACTGCTAGATGGAAGTATTTCCGTCAAGTTTGATCAGAAACTAGGCTAAAATCCGAGTATTTTGAGCCTTATATCAACTTTCTAGCGTTTCTGGTTCAAGAGTTAAGGTAAAATTACCAATTTTATGTTTTGTTGGCTGTTACGCTAGGAAACCTAATGTGGAAAGCGAGTTGTATGAACAGTGCAATGTTTTTAGTTTTTAATGGGCCAAATCATTCTGGAGCCAGAGCCAAGAACTTCTAGATCAGCCATGTCCAACCTGCGGCCCAGTTGAGGTTTTCGCTGTAGTAAAAGTATCCTACATCCTGACAACTTGTCCTTATTTTGATAATCTTGAATTTGACATTTTTTTTGCAGGTGGTCCTCAGTGCCACTTTATCATTTCTGGTACCGTTGCAGTTAGAATTCGAACATTTTCATTACATTAGCTTAAGCTCAATTTAGTTTGCTAAGATCGAAGTAAACCATTCAATGTGTGGCCCTGGTCAAGATAGTATTTGGCTCAGTAAGCCATTTGCGTTGGACATAGATGTTCCAGATGCTGGAGTCACTGTCAAAAATTTTATATGCCTGAGCCAGAGCCTGGAATTTCTGTTTTGGCTCCACAGCCCTGCTTCAAGACAATACTTTTTGGTACAACTTTTCAAAGAGAATTTTCCTATTTTTCAACCTTGCTTATTTTATCTGTTTACTGAGACGTTCTGGTTGATAAATCCTGATAATGTTGATGAGGAGTTTTATTCTAACCGTTACAAACTTGTGAAGTTCTGTCACCACAACATAATTGTGTTGTTTATCCTTTACTGAGTTGTTGTTCAGCGCAATTCCTTTTTGTTATGTCCAGACTCACGTGTTAGCTTACATCGTGGTCACTAAAATCACTATTGACCTGGTACATTGGTTAACTTCATGTTAGAGCAGAGGTCTCTAAACTTCTTTGGCATCGGGCCACATTTTTACATACTGTGATTGTTTCATGTTATGTTGCATTCTGCCAAATCAACACGTATTTCGTAAATTAATATTTTTCCATTATTGACAAAATGTTTTGCAGCCAGTTAATGTTTTTACGGGCCGGATGAAACGGCTTCGCGAGCCGGATTTGGCCCATGGGTCGTAGTTTGGAGACCATGGGTCATAGTTTAGAGACCATGGGTTGTAGTTTGGAGACCATGAGTCATAGTTTGGAGACTATGGGTCATAGTTTGGAGACCATGGGTCATAGTTTGGAGACCATGGGTCGTAGTTTGGAGACCATGAGTCATAGTTTGGAGACCATGGGTCATAGTTTGGAGACCATGGGTCGTAGTTTGGAGACCATGGGTCGTAGTTTAGAGACCATGGGTCGTAGTTTGGAGACCATGGGTCATAGTTTGGAGACCATGGGTCATAGTTTGGAGACCATGGGTTGTAGTTTGGAGACCATGAGTCGTAGTTTGGAGACCATGAGTCATAGTTTGGAGACCATGGGTCGTAGTTTGGAGACCATGAGTCATAGTTTGGAGACCATGGGTCGTAGTTTGGAGACCATGAGTCATAGTTTGGAGACCATGAGTCATAGTTTGGATACCATGAGTCGTAGTTTGGAGGCCATGGGTCATAGTTTGGAGACCATGGGTCGTAGTTTGAAGACCACTGTGTAAAACCATGTGTTCCTGCAATCTATCATAGCTGCCAACTATTTGCTAAAACTGTGTGCATGAATTGCATTATAACTTATTTTGTTGTTGAAGGTTTTGTGCTATGATTGGGATGGAGATGGCAAGCATGACCTGATTGGAGAGTTCTACGTAGACTTGGCCAGCCTACAAGATGGACCAACACCTGTGAGTTTGGAGGCAGTCCAGCATGTTGTTGAAAACAAACCAGGGTTGTGGAGTCGGAGGTAAAATATCCTGCGCCGACCCTTCCAAAATTCTCAACGCCGATCTTTTCAAAATTTCCGACTGCGACTCCTTAACATAAAGGGAATGAAACTTGGATGTTAAAATCAATGGAAATCGTGGTACACAGCAAGAAATCTCTGTTTCAACAAAGGTTTCAAAAGAGATTGTACCATTTCAACGGGAATTCCCAGGGTTGTCCATGGGACATATTTATCTGTCCCATTCCATAGCATAGCAACTTATGCCTGTCCCATGCCATGGGACGTTTCCCATGGGATTCCCATGGACAAGGCTGGGAACTCCCAATTTAGGAGTGTAATGTAAAAAATGATTAAATGGACTTCAGGAGTCGGAAAAAAAATCCGACTCCGACGCCCAGTGTTGTTAGGAAACCGATTCTACCCAAAAACCTCCGACTCCTTTCGACTCCGACTCCGCAATCCTGGAACAAACTGATTTTTCTCATTCAACAGTTTTTGTGAATTTGAGAAATGTGTGAGGAGAACATGGAAAAAGCGATGTATCAAAATGGACGAATGATGTGTAAAGTAGGGTTTTCGAGTAATCTGTCTGCCCTGCTGTGCTTTTATAAGTCTGCAAGGATTCTGACTGCACGTATCTACACTTCAGTGACAGTTTGCCACGAAGTGTTTCACAAGGAAATCGATTTCGTGTCGATCACGCATCTTCAGTTCAGCAAATTGCAAGCAAACGTTTACAGGTGAAAAATTGACACACTAACGCAAGAATAAAGCCATCATGCCAACTGCATCTTCGAATACACGTTCAGGATTTTAGAATCAGAAAAAACACGCGAACTGTATTTTAAAACACGCCATGACCATTACGCTGCCATCACTGAATTATGATAGATTGCAGGAACACATGGTCCAACGAACGAAAGATGTTGATTTTGTTACCAGCTATATTGGTTTCAGGTCATTCTCACTCCAAAAACTCAATTATTACAAATCTTATTTCCAATAAATTTTGGCCAATTATTAAAATGTAGTGTTTTCCGAGCATTTGTGAATGATGGGACCATCTTCGCAAATGATGGCGTTTGGTTTTGCTTGTGAAAGTAGTTATGATGAGAAAAATATTGCATCCAGGTTGTTAATCAAAAAGCAATTGTTGACTAAAAGTCTGAGGAGGTGCACATCCATTCATCACAGAAGTTTGCACGTAACTTCATTGATTAAAAAGTTTACGTGGTCTTGACGACTGATGTAGAATTTATGTGAATAGGCCTACCTTTAAAAATGTTACATATGCAAGTGCTTGTTAGATTTTGTGGTGGTGTTATGGAAAGTGGCGACCGTACTATAAATGACCAGCAAGCCCAAGTCACTCCTGTTCCAAACCTCAAACATGCATAGCAAAACTTCCTGAAGGTGGTATTCCTCAATCACTGGGATCTTTGGTGCGATACTATTACGTGTTCACGACCAAACTGTTGTAAACCAAAGCATGTGTTCATTAATTTTACGACAATTTTGCAACAGGCCTGATTGAGTGATGACTGTGAAGTCACAATGTGGCGTTCTCAAGCGAATCAGTCACAATTTATTAACATAGGTACACAGATATTAACATAGGTACACAGATATTAACATAGGTACACAGATATTAACATAGGTACACCGATTTCGCGTATCACATCTTCAGTCCTTCAATTCTATAATTTAAACAAGTGGTGAAGATTGAGTTCTTGGCTGATGATTCTTTGTATACTGTAACCTGAACCTTTAGATCAGGAGTGGGGAGCCTGCGGCCCGCGTGAACATTTGATATGGCCCGCATCAGAATTTTCCGTACCCAAGTAAGAGTACATCACGTCAAACGAAGCTCCATGATAAGCAGACACTTAACAATTAGTACTGTCTATAGAACAGTGGTTCTCAACCTTTGCGGTGAAAGGGGCCAAATCCAGGCCTACGACTTTGTTAGAGCTGCACTAAAGAAATTTAAACACAAGTCAATTGACACGTTCGTTATATTACAGAACAGAGTTGTGAACGGGCCCGAACCCGAAGTCACAAGCCCGAACCCGGACCGAGCCCGACATTTATTTTTGAAGCCCGATTTAGGCCCGGAAGCCAAATTTACCGAGTGAGTCAAGATATGCGTAACTGCGGAGTATCAAAACCGTAGTGTCCGGGTATAGCTGAAGGTACATGGTTTTATCACACCCAAAATAACAATCACCTTGACCAAAACATTATTTACCTCAAACAAGCACAAACTCAGCTTGTAAGTCAACGATAAAACTGCGGAATGTAATGTTTCAAGAAAAAAAGAACTATCACGAAACTATCTACGATGGCGCTATAGGAAGGAAAAGCCGGTTTATAGGTCATCCTTTCTTAAAACAAGGCAAGAATCGTGCAAGTGATTGATCTTTTCGAAGCAACGCCATCGCGTGCTAATTTCCTCACCGCTGTCGCCTTCTCAAAATGAGTGTGAGACTAATCCGAGCAGATAACAACCGACCGCAGCTGTGTTTGCAAGTTGAATTAGCTGAAGAAAATATTTTGGCAAACTTAGCCCGAACCCGGCCCGACCCGAAAAACCCTGCCCGACTTACAACTCTGTTGCAGAACGAAGTCTGTTGCACAAAATCGCAACATTTCCGAAAATGAGAACTTATTAGTCTTAATCAGACCCGTAACTAGGGGGCAAAGCCCACACTAAACATTTTTTCGCCCCCTTGGAAAAATGTGTTGGACATAGTTCAAAAAATTTGGGCCCCTCCCAGAATACTCTCCCCCCCTTCTGGTGTCCCAAGCTGGTTACGGGCCTGGGTTTAATCAAGATGCAAACCGAACGATCAGGACAGAGTAAAAATTAGTATCCTAATACAAACACCTGGTTCCGCATTCAACTAGTGCAGTCATGGTTTTAGTGTGGCAGATACATAGGCTACTAGTAAACCTGCCTAACTTTTCGTGTTGTTTTAGCAATTTCATCAAATCTTTTATCAAGAGTTTTGAAATTTCAGTTGAATATATTTGCTGTGAGACAATTTCTGCAAACGATATTGCGAGTGGTGAAGCTGTCAGATACAAGAGACTAGTATGAATGTCAGGATATATTTAATCAATGATGCTATTGTTTTAATTGTAGATACGAGACTTCGTCTGTCAACTCAACTGAAATACTCTTGAAAGGAATGCACTTGTAACTTTATTACAAATGGTTGGGCCAGGCTCGCCACCAGATATGGGTGGGTCTAGCCGCTTTTGCCAGGACTACCTAAACAACACCTAATAACTTTCAGGCCATCGCGAAATTCGAGTTTCCCTTGCAATATTAGGTTGGCTGTGAAATCCCAACGGTTAAGCACTGAAGACAAAACGCAAAAATGCTTCAATAGTAGCCTACAGTAACACCAGGCAAACGTAAAGCTAACACAATATGAACATATGAGTAGGCTATGCTGTTTCTGTCACCAGGCATAGTCTACTGGGTGCTAACTTTGCTCCACAGGTGTGATAGCAATGCAGTACTTATCGTTGACGTTTCAAGAGTGTATGCAAACTCTCTTCCTCAGAAGATGGCAGGAAATAAAATCAAAGCGTAAACACACACTGCATTTCTGAAAATTTTCAGAGTGATACACGAAAGAAAGGATAAATAATGCCTTAGAAATAGGCCACCAACATTTCAAACGATCTCCCAATTTCAGCATATTTCTGGTTAAAAATACCAATTATTTACGAAATTTTTGACCAGATGGCCTGTCTCAAGATATATCTTTTAAGAAGATAATTTACCACTACAACAAAGAAAAGTTTAAGTAAAACTTTTCGTAAAAATGATTAGAATACAAAATTTCAACCTTATCATTTGAAAGTTTCTGCAAATGTCAAAATTGCCGTGCAGTGTTTTGAAACCTTCCGGAGGAAAATGCCTTAAATGCCCCCTCCCCCTGGTTGCGTGCCTGCTCTGGACATTTGTGAAAATAAATGGTATCACCAACTTGACGCGCAAATTAACATTCAGATCTTGCTTGCTATACATTTTTGTGTGTCCTTCGACACAATCCTATCTTCCCCAATGCCCAGTGTCTGACTTCACTCTCAGCGTGTTTTCTCCTATCGTAATGCTTAAAAGCGTACTCTAAAGAGATTTGTGGTCACCGGAATGCAAAATCACTCCAGCGTTTTTCTTACGTTCTTAGTCATTAGTGTACAACGAGTTGTTTAAAAGGCTTGAGGAGTTTTAATCATTGGCGTAAACCAGTTAGTTTCGAAGTTCTAGTAAAATAATTTATTTAAGTAAACGTTTTTTCTAATTTTATAAGTCCCAGTTTTTTTTGCCGGAGTTTGTGCTCATGACGTCAGTCAGTTAGTTAAGATGTTCTGATTTCTGAGCTTGTGTTATGATTTATTCATTTTAGTCTTGAGTTGGTTTACTTCCTCTGCTCTTACTTTAGACCAGTTGTCTTCAACCTTTTTTGTACAATCGCCCCCCCTACGGAACTTTTTTGAAGATCGCCCCTACCTATGATTTTTGCGTTGTCTGAAAATAATTTGTTTTGAAAATAAATTTCAGTACTAATGTTATACAAACGGGCAGTCCAGTTAGCACAAAACAAAACGAACAAACAAAACGAATGCAAATGCAATTGTAGAATAAATGTTATTCACTTCCAAAAAACAGCTGGTTCCAAATAATGCAAACCTTAAGATGGTGTTTATCTGCAAGCTTTTTCAAAGCAATTTGCAAGTTGGTCAGCTTAAGTCTTATGGCGTTTCCACCGGTCTTGTTCATGTCAAGGCCATTATGTTATTTATTATGCATGTGCAGTACTTGGTTGAAACTTTGCTCAGCAAAATACGTCGTGGGAAACCCCAGTAATAATTGCTTCACTTTTCCCCAAAGTTCTGGAAAACGCTTACTGCATTTTATCCAAAAATTCAATCATTCGTGTGTATGAAATACAGCACGTGCTTCATCATCGCTTTGGATGTCGATGAGACGTTTCTGAAAGGTGGTCACATTTGCTTATGCTGGTCAGCTGGCAAAAATGTATTTCACCCATAACTTTTTACGCAGTGTAGCTTTCGGCGTGATCTCCACAACTGAATGGCTTTATAGCAAGCCTCAAACAAGCAGCGAAAAGGTTTTTTGGACTCCTTAGTTCAGCCATCGACTGAAAAAAATAAGCACGTTTTACAGATTACGGGTAGCAGTTACTGATTTCACTAGCTAGTAATGCAACGCAAATAGTCTCGCAACAGCCATATTTCCACTATTTTTACAACAGAACACACTTCAATAGGTCTACATTGTTTTACTCAAGGTACCAA